>ERZ859980.275-NODE-275-length-37214-cov-2.119352_pt1 | contig 37214 bp, 31 predicted proteins | sample MGYA00509984_ERZ859980 | MGnify/ENA primary metagenome ERZ859980 (study PRJEB30046, sample SAMN00715173) | human gut metagenome | study: EMG produced TPA metagenomics assembly of the A metagenome-wide association study of gut microbiota in type 2... | reverse complement strand
TAGGGGGCGGCGGCGGCCGCCGCATTTCTCGGCAGAGATTGGACAGGTGTAATGTCACCCGTGGGAAGCATAAGCGGCTTCCTGCGTGGGATACCCTACCTTCCGACTATGCTCTGCCCCGACCCCGTGTTCCAGTATAAGCTGTTTATGCTGATAAATTCAGCCGCTTATGCGCTTATCCCTCTTTCCGCTTTCCGTCTGACAGAAAAGCTCGGTGTCACAAAGCTGTGGCAGAGGCTTCTCGTAACGGCACTGTGCGGAATATTCCCGTCAGTGCTTATCTATTCCCACTACCTGCTTTCAGAACCCCTTTCCGCCGTTTTTGTCTGGCTTTTATTGCTTGTCATATTCAGAGGCGAAAAGGAAAACGGGAAAAAAGCAGGTGCATTCTTTGCTTCGGTCACTGCAGGCGTTCTTACCGCCTGTGCTTATTTCCTGTCGCCGTCGTGTGCAGGTGTGTTCCTCGCCGTATGCCTTTACTGCCTTTATGCAAAGCTCGCAGGAGTCAGAAAAAGCATATATTTCAGCACATACGCAATAACGTTTATACTTCTTTTTGCCGCTGATATTATTCTGACGTGGCTCACAAAAGACCTTTACGCTTATTCCGGAGGTATATTGCAGTCGGTCGCAGGCTCTTTGCAGGCTTTATCCGAAAACAGTGCGGCTCTGCTTACTCTTATAGGCGGACGTTTATATTACTTCATAATATCCTCGTGGGGACTTGGCGGCGCAGGTGTCACCTTTGCCGTAATTGCACTTGTCAGCTTCATCCGCTGTAAAAGACGCAAGGAGGAACAGTATTATGATGACAGATTCGTGTCAATGGGCGTGCTGTGTACGCTTATGCTTATATTCGCCGTTCCCCTTGACGCTTTCATAAAAGCCGATTGTGACATTTCGGCACAGGATACGGTATTCGGCGCAGCGTCGGTCTTTGCCGTAACGATTCCCTTTATCCTCCTGTTCTTCTGCTATATTTTCGTGTACGGCATAAGCTATACAAGGCTTCTCATCTCAGTGACCGGGAACGGTCTTGCCGCAACCGCCGCACTGCTGATGTATAACTGCACTCAGTCGGGCGGACAGATACTCAGCAACGTAATGACGCCGGGCATCGCCTCTATGCTTATCGGATGCGACTCGTCAGCCGGACTTACAAGTTCTGATATGCTTTACCCGATATGCCTTCTTTTCACCGTGTTTGCGGCGGCAGTACCCGTTGTGTGCTGTACAAAAAACCACGCTTCCGTAATAACCGCCTTTATATTCACGGGCGTTATCTGTTATGCCTGCGTATCGTCCGCTTCAAGCGGTCTTTTCGGCTATGCGGAAGAAAGCCGTGAAAATGTTTCCGACACGCTTGAAATAAACCGCTGTATCGCTGAATATTCCGGCGGCACAGAAAACAAAACCATAATAGTTTACGACAATGACCGTATGACAGCTATGAGTATCCAGTATTACAACCAGTCGTCTACGGTAAAATATATTAAAGAGGGCGGAACGTTGCCGACAGATTGCTACGTTGTAAGCTCCGACTCCGTAAAGGTCAGCGGTGCCTGCGTGCTTATCGGACGCATCAACGATATAAACGTCTATGCGATAGGAAATAATGCAATCCGCCACGATAACAGCGAACCGCCCGAAAAGCCCGGAAACAATACCATTTCCGAGAGTAAATAACATCTTTGCAAATGCTAAGGAGAGATATAACCAAAAATGCCTAAACTCAAAAAGAAAACCCGACAAATGCAACCGTCAAGGATGCTCGTACTGGGCTTTTCCATCATAATACTGACAGGTGCAACACTTCTTTTCCTGCCCATATCTTCAAAAAGCGGTCAGTTCAGCAGCTTCATAGACTGCCTGTTCACCGCCACAAGCGCAACCTGCGTTACCGGAATAACCGTTTTGGATACCTTCAATTATTTCAACGGCTTCGGTCAGGGTGTCATACTCGCTCTTATACAGGTCGGCGGTCTCGGCTTTCTGACCTTGGTAACGTTCATCAACCTTATACTCGGCAAAAAGCTGGGCTGGTCGACCGTAAAGATAGCCGCAAGCGACCTTACCGACAACGCACTCGAAACCACACCGAAAAGACTTTTCTATGAAATTGTCCTTTACTCGTTTGCCATCGAATTTGTCGGCGCTGTCATACTTTCGTTTGTCTTTGTTCCCGACTTCGGCGCACTCGGAATTTTCGAAGCGATATTCCTGTCAGTTTCCGCTTTCTGCAACGCAGGCTTTGACCTGCTCACAGCAACACCCGGAGCAGTGGGACTCAGCGAATATACAAATAACCCTTTAGTTATGATAACTCTCATTGTGCTTATAACGACCGGAGGTCTGGGCTTTATCGTATGGCGCAATATAAGGCATTACAGCAAGGCAAAAAGGCTTCTCCTGCATACAAAGCTGGTTCTTATAATGGCCGCAGTTATGCTGCTTGTCGGCGCCGCTATAATATTTATAGTAGAATTCAACAACCGGGACACGCTCGGACAGATGCCCGTAGGAGAAAAAATTCTCACATCTATATTCTTAAGCGCAAGCTCCCGTACCGCAGGCTTCCCCTGCTTTGATATGAACGATCTTATGCCCTTTACAAAAATAATTATCACTATCCTTATGTTCATCGGTGCCGCTCCTGCATCTACAGCAGGCGGTATCAAGATAACGACCGTCGCACTTGTCGTTTGTACGGTAATTTCCGTGCTGAAGGGCAGAGAGGATACCTATCTTATGGGTCACAGGATAAAGCGTGACGCTATATATAAAACATTCACCGTTATCGTTCTGTCGCTGACTCTTATAGCCGTTTCATTCACAGGCATACTTATGTGCTGTGAAGGTATGTCGCTTCAGAAAACAATATTCGAGGTAGTTTCCGCATTCTCTACTACAGGCTTCTCTGTAGGTGCGTCCGCAGAGATGAACGTCCCCGCAAAGCTGATAATGGTATTCACCATGCTCGCAGGCAGGATCGGTCCCGTAACGCTTATGACCTCTCTTATAATAAGAAAAAATCACAACTCGGACAAGAACAGGATTCTCCCCGAGGGAAATATACTGGTAGGCTGATATGGCAGAAAAATATGAGAGCTTCGACCTTTCCGGCACAAAGATATATGTTTCCGAGGATCACCGTTTCGGCACGGACGCATTTCTCCTTGCGGATTTTGCCGACCCTGCACCTCACCATAAGGTGTGCGACCTGTGTACAGGGTGCGGTATAGTTCCGCTGATAATGTGCAGAAACATATCCAAAAAGCCCCCGAAAGAGATATACGGCATCGAGATAATGCCTGAAGCGGTAGAGCTTTTTGATAAAAGCGTTGCCGAAAATAACCTTTCGGACAGAATAAAGCCTGTGCTTTGCGATCTTAAAGACCCGCAGGGCATACCCCGTGAATACTTCGACATAGTGACGGTAAATCCGCCCTACTGGAAAAAAGGCTCGGGCGAGGAGCGCCTTTCCGATGTACAGGCGGCGGCACGACACGAGATACTGTGCAATATCGACGATGTTATGAAGACAGCCTCGTCGCTGTTGAAGTTCGGCGGCAGCCTCAAGCTCTGCCAGATACCGCTTCGCCTTGCCGATGTCATCTGCTCTATGCGTTCGCACGGGATCGAGCCAAAGGTTATGCAGAATGTAGTGAACCGCAAAGGCGGTAAGCCGTGGCTCGTCCTTATAAGCGGAAAAAAGGGCGGCAAACCCGGAATGGAGCTTCTCCCCGATTTTGAGGTTTACAGTGACAACGGCTACAGCGATGAAATGAACAGAATCTACTACGGCACAAAAATGAAGAAAGGCTGACACAGAAATATGGCAGGAAAATTATATATAGTCGGCACTCCGATAGGAAATCTGTCGGACCTGTCACCCAGAGCGGTCGAAACGCTCGGCAAGGTCGATTTTATCGCCGCAGAGGATACAAGAGTAACTCAGAAACTGCTCACCCACTTCTCTATAAGCAAGCCTATGGTGAGCTACCACAAGTTCAGCGGTAACAAGCGTGGCGAGGATATAACCGCCCGACTGCTTGACGGCGAAACCTGCGCCATAGTGACCGACGCAGGTATGCCCTGCATATCCGACCCCGGCGAAGAGCTTGTAAGAGAGTGCCACGAGCACGGCGTTGTGATAGAAAGCGTACCCGGCCCCAGGCCGCAATAACGGCACTTTGTATGAGCGGACTTGATACCTCACGCTTCAGCTTCGAGGGATTTTTAAGCGTTACCAAAAAACAACGTGACGAACACCTTGACGAAATCAAGGACTTTTCAAGAACGCTTATATTCTACGAAGCGCCCCATAAGCTGAAAAACACGCTCGACGATCTGTACAGAGTTCTCGGAAACCGACAAATAGCCCTTTGCAGAGAGCTTACCAAGATACACGAGGAAGTTATCAAGGGTACTATATCAGAAATGATAGAACGCTACAAGGAGCTTACGCCGAGAGGCGAATATGTGCTTGTGGTCGAGGGAAAACCAAAGGTAAAGGAAAACGAGGATATAACGCTTGCCGATGCCGCACTTATGGCAAAAGAGCTGGTTGACGGCGGAATAAAGCCGTCCGATGCCTGCAGACAGGTTGCAGGAAAAACCCCGTTCTCAAAGTCGGAAATATATAAGGAATATCTTAATATGTAAATCTGCCGTCAGGCTTTAATAATACCGAAAGGAAAAATACTATGGAAGAAAAAAAGAAAAAGAATTATGTCATTCCCGTTATAGGCGCTCTCATAGCTGTTGTAGCGTGCGTTGCCTATATCGTTATGAAGTTTGCGTCACAGCAGCAACAGCTTGAGGATAAGTGGAGCGAATATGACGATTGCGGCTGGATGTAATTTTTCAAAATAACTATTGAAATTTCCGTATCTTTATGATACAATTAGAATGATAACATAAACGGAGGTGTTTTTATGAAGCACATTAAGACTGTTAACAAGGCTAACCTCAAGGAAACAGCTGCTAAGGGCGGTTGCGGCAGATGCCAGACATCATGCCAGTCTGCTTGCAAGACAAGTTGCACAGTAGCTAACCAGAAGTGCGAGGCTTTAAACAAGTAAGCCACGGGTAAGAGAAAAGCTTTGAAAGCTCCCGAACAAACACGGGAGCTTTTGGCTTGTTCTGTTCTGTTTTACGGCAAGGGTCAGCCCTCCCCCTACCCCTCCCTTAAGGGAGGGGAGAAAATATCGGGGGCTGCCGCCCCCTTTGCCCCTGCTTTTTTCATGCAGATAAGGCAACAATTTTTCGTAAAGCGGGTCAACGCAGAACAGGCAAAGCTCCCTAAAAATACGGGAGCTTTTGGCTTGTTTGAATATTTCGGCGGAAAACCGCCTTATATAACTCAGAAAAGGATTTGACCAATGAAAGAAATGATACATAAGTATGAGCAAAACGGTCAGTACATTGTACTTGACGTATGTAGCGGCGGCGTTCACGTTGTGGACGAGTTGACATATAAGCTTCTCGACTATGTCGCTCCCCCCTTTGCAGATGTATGTCCCGATGAGATAATCGCTAAGATGGACGGCTTCGACAAGGACGATGTAAAGGAATGCTACGCAGAGCTTAAAGAGCTTTATGACGCAAAAATGCTCTTCACCGAGGACGATTACGAGCAGTACGCCGCAATGGCTATGAAGGCTCCTATCAAGGCTATGTGCCTGCACGTTTCGCACGACTGTAACTTAAGATGCAAATACTGCTTTGCCCAGACAGGCGACTTCGGCGGTGACAGAATGCTGATGAAGCCCGAAACGGGTAAAAGAGCTATGGACTTCCTTATAAAGCACAGCGCCAACAGAGAAAATCTTGAGGTCGACTTCTTCGGCGGCGAGCCTCTGATGGCTTGGGATACCGTAGTCGAAACCGTAAAGTACGCAAGAAGCATAGAAAAACAGCACGGCAAGAACTTCCGCTTCACCATTACAACGAACGGTATGCTCCTTGACGATGAAAAGATAGATTATATAAACAGGGAAATGTCAAACTGCGTATTATCGCTTGACGGAAGAAAAGAAGTAAACGATAATATCCGTCCTACTCCAAACGGCAAGGGAAGCTATGACATAATCGTTCCGAAATATCAGAAGCTGGTAGCCGGCAGAGGCACAAAGGACTATTATGTAAGAGGTACGTTCACAAAGTACAACCTCGACTTTGCAAACGATGTTCTGCATATAAACGATCTCGGCTTCGAACAGCTCTCCGTAGAGCCTGTTGTGACCGATCCCGAAATGCCCTACGCTATCACAGAGAGCGACCTCCCCACTATATTCGCCGAATATGACAGACTTGAAAAGCTGATGGAGGAGCAGAAGCTCGCTAATAAGCGCAAGTTCAACTTCTTCCACTTTATGATAGACTTGAATCAGGGACCCTGCGCCGTAAAGCGTCTGCGTGGATGCGGATGCGGCAACGAATATGTTGCCGTTACACCCGACGGCGATATTTACCCCTGCCACCAGTTTGTCGGAATTGAAGAGTGGAAGATGGGCGACATTTTCTCAGACAAGATTGATCAGAAGATAAAGGATTACTTTGCAGGAATACATATCTACAGCAAGGAAAACTGCGGTAACTGCTGGGCAAGATTCTACTGCTCGGGCGGCTGTAACGCAAACAGCTTTATCTATGAGGGCGATGTAAAGAAGCCTCATAAGCTGTCCTGCGAGCTTCAGAAAAAGCGTATCGAATGCGCCATAGCACTTGCGGCGGCAGGTAAAGACGCCGAATAACCGAATATAAGACAAGGACGTGACCGATAAAGTCACGTCCTTTATTTTATATATCTATCTTTAACAGCTTCGCCGCATTTTTATAAAATATCTTATCCTTTGCGCTGTCGCTTATCGGCATTCTGTCGATCATTCTTATCTCATCGTGCGGATCGCTCCACGGAAGGTCGCTTCCGAACAATATCCTGTCCTCGCCGTATGCCCTGAACATTTCCATAAACATCTCGTCCGACATATACTCTGCACAGTACGCTGTGTCAAAATAGATATTCCTTGCGTCCCTGATATAATACAGCACACGCTCCCAGTTTGCCATTCCACCCATATGCGCCCCGATAAATGTGCAATCGGGATACTTCTTCGCCATTTCGGCAAGGTCTGCCGGCATTGCGTGGAACGTCATAGATGATATAGGGTCATATCCCATATGAAGAATAACCGGAAGCCCCAGTTCGCCGCATTTTTCATAAATCCTCTGCATACACGGCTCGAACATAAAATGCCCCTGATAATCCGGATGTAATTTAACACCGTGAAGCCCCAAGGACGATATGCGTTCAAGCTCACTGCAAAGCTCTTCACTGTCAGGATGCACCGTGCCGAACGATATTATGTTGCCGTGATTTTGCTCCTTCGCCCAGTTGTTTATAGTCGTCTGCTGTGTCGGCTTTGTTGCAACCGGCAGTAAAACGCCGTAATCAATGCCCCGCTCTTTCAGCTTCTGCCTTGTATCGTCTATTCTTCCGTTAGTATAAACATTGCAGTTTGCCGTATCCTTCAGCTTCTGCACCGCCCTGTCCGCTATTTCGTCCGCATAAGCGTGTATGTGAAAATCAATGTACATCTTCTGTTCCTTCGTTCTTATTCGTCATATAATTTTTCTGTCTGCTTTCCGTCAAGACCCGAAAACACAGGGAATCTTCCTGTTCTCTCTATAGTCTGACCGTTTATCATCCCTATATGCGAGGAAATATGCCGAAACTGCCCTAAGATAAGCTCAAGCCTTGTATATTCACACCCGTCGGGCTTTTCGTTAAGCCCTTCGTCGCTCAGATTATCAAGATAGTTTTCTGTTTTGTATCGCACTTTATGCAGATAATCGAGCAACTCTGTATCGCTCAGAACAACATTGCAAGGATTATCGGGATTATCCATTCCGTTTTCGTGAAAATCCGGTTCTGTGAATTTTGACGGATTGAAAAACCACTTGTCCGCCGAGTGAATAGCGTGATACGCATACCGCCACGCAGGTGTACCGCAGACTGACGCATTTCTGTCGTATGTCTTTATCGCCGTTTCCATATTACTAAAGTTCGTTATCGTTTGCTTTTTTATCATCCGGCATACATCATTCATGTTTTACCCTCCTGCTATATTTCCTCTGTTTGTCCGATAAAAACGGATATAGAAAGAGGAGCATCTTCCGATACTCCCCTTAATTTATGTTTTCACTATCGTTCAAACCGCCGTCAGCGTAACCTTCGAATATCGCCAATGTTTCAAAAGGCGAATTTGAAGCGGCACATTGCCGCCCGCTTAGTTGGCAAGACCTGAACGTTCGATACCTTCAACGAACTGCTTCTGTAAGAAGATGTACATAATAAGTATCGGCATAAGTGACATAAGGCATCCTGCTTCTATCCATACGAGATAGTCGCTTGCCATACCGTTTTGCTCTCCTGTGAAATAAACCATCATCGTTGTTCCAAGACGGTCGATTTCCATCGCTATCGTATACGGGTCAGTGAAGAACATACCCGTTACATAAGAGTCGTTCCAGTACCATACGATTGAGAAGATGAATACTGTTAAGAACGAAGTCTTAGCGTTAGGCACCATAACACGGATAAATGTCATGAAAGGTCCACAGCCATCGAGATAAGCGGCATCTTCGAGATCCTTGGGCAGTCCTCTGAAGAACTGTCTGAACAGAAGAATAAATACGCCTGCTCTGATACCGTTGCAGAAGAACGCCTGTAAATAAAGTGCCATAGGAGTACTTACAAGGTTAACCGCATTGCCTGTAATCAGCTTTATCAGACCGAATATATCGAAGAATCTGAACTGCATATACAGGGGGATAAGGATAACCTGTACGGGTACGATGATCTGTAAGATAACGATACCGAACATAAGTCCCTTGCCCTTGAACTTGAATCGTGCAAATCCGTAGCCCGTAACACCGCAGGTAACGACCTGTATCATCGAGCATACTACGTTTACAAGAATAGTCTGCAAAAGTACCTTCGGGAAATTCATTGCAACCCATACGTCAACGAAGTTGGAGAATATAACCTCCTTGGGTATCCACATTACCGAAGGGTCGCTCATTTCTGTCTGGGGTCTGATTGCCGTAGACAGCATATAAAGCATAGGATAGAGAATTACGAATCCCAGACCGAACAGGATAAGGAAACGGAAAACAGGCCATACCTTTTCGGTAATTCTTCTTCTGAAGATGTACTTGTAGTGCTTTCTTTCCTGCTGGTTGTAATTACGGTAATTCTTGATTATCTGCCAGTTGCTTACATGGTAGATATTCTTAAGCTCTTTAGCCTTTTTCTTTTCAGCCTTCTTCAAAGCTCTCTTTGATTCGGGCTTTCCTGTTGCGATAGGCTTGATAACACCTACCTGAAGCTCGTCATCAGCCTTTTCGGGAGCGGCAGAAGCGTCAGCCTCGCCGTTAATCTCTTTTATAGCCTCGCCGATTGCTTCCGGAGAAGCGTTATCGACAGGTGCAGCTGCGGCTGCTTCGTTTTCCTGAACATCTGCATTGAACTGTTCTAAATCTTTTTCGCTCACAACTACACCTCCTTAATCATTTTCATAGAATACGAACTTAGATACAATAGCAACGATAATTGCAAGTGCAACTGCAACTATCAGGAAGTAGATCCATGCCATAGCCGCCGAAAGACCGTATCTTAAGCTTCTTGACTGTGCAAGAACTATTGACATAACCGGGTTTTCCGAATCGATGAACGTATCGATAACCGTATAAATCAGGTTTGCCAATATCATCGGGCTTATCATCGGGAACGTTATCTTCCAGAAGAATTCCCATCCCGTAGCGCCCTCCATAGATGCCGCTTCCTTTGCCGAAGTCGGTATCTGCTGTAACGCCGCAAGGAATATCAGTATCTGAATACCGGCACTCCATAATAAGTTGAAAATATCACTCGTTATCGTCTGTATCGTCGTGGTCAGCTGTTCGTTCAGATTATATATACCTAAGAACTGCAACAGCTCATCGACAAGGTCGGTCTGGAACAGTGCGCTGAACTGCTCACCGCTCGAAATACCGTTGGTCGATATATCACCCTTGATTACCGCCAGTACAGGACCCGTCGCAACAAGTACCGGTAAGAAGAATACCGCTCTTGCGAATGTTCTGCCTCTGAACTTCTGGTTAAGAAGAAGTGCGATAAACAGCGAGAATATCATTACTACGATAACCTGCGGTACCATTGCACCAAGTGACTCGGTCAGCTTGGGGAGGTAATCCTGGTTCTTGAAAAGAGCCTCCTCATAGTTTCCGAAGTTGTTCCACTCGGTATAGATACCTGCTGAAGTCATTCCTCTCTGTGCGGCCTGCTCTGCTGTTGAAACAAGCTCAGTATAGCACATTGAGTACCACGCCGACTTGAATATCGGCACAATGAACATATAGATTACACCGACGATCCATATTGCTATGAATCCGTAACCGTAAAGTCCTTTTTTCTTCTCGTATGAAATACGGGATTTCTTGATTTCCTTCTGAACTCTGGGTTGTCTGCGGCGGATGTCCACCTCTTCACCCTCAACGTTCAGTGCCCAGCTGCTGCGGTCATATGTGCCGACTTGTAAGCGGCGGAAGCCGGTGCCTCGTCAGCATCGTCTGCCTTATCGGCAGGCTCTGAAGCTGTTTCCCCGACCGTTTCCTGCTTTACATCAGGCTCTGAAGCTGTTGCTTCTGTTGCCGTTTCGGCAGCCACAGCCTTGTCGGCTGCGGGTGTGTCATCAACGGGAGTCTCGGCGGCGTCGGTCGTCTTCATTGCTTCAATTTCTTCATTCGGGTTGAAATTCGAATTATTCATCTGTTTCTCCCTTCAGTCCATATTGTGCAAGATCGATTTCCTTGCCGTTGACGGTGAGAGTCATTTCTCTGGTATTTACCCTGATCGTCTTTCCGCCGTCAAACTCGGTTTCCATCTCATCGCCGGAAATTCTGTTGTATCCTGTGATGTGGAGATTTGCGAAGTCCTTCAGTTCGTCCTGATAGAGCTTGTAAACCTTAGCCGAGGGTTCGAGCCAGCCCTTGTAGTTTGAATAGAAGAGCAAAGCGTCTCGTAATCGCTGTCTGTGAAATCGTTAGGATCGGCATACATCATATCATAGTGAACAGGTGTTGCTGTAAGAAGTGCAAGCATGATAGTATCATTTGCATTTGCACTTGCGTTTACCGCCTTGGTTGTGTAAGGCAGATAACCGTGGATAACGATCTCATAGAACGGAATGTCATAGTCAAACAGATCGTAGTTGCTTGATGTAACAGGTACGTCTGTCAGATAATCAACATAGGGGAGCGCATAAGCGTTAGCACCGCTTGCAAGAAGCGTGAAGCCTGCGTCCTTGAACTGCTTGTAGCCGTCTACCAGCTTGTTCATTGTATCTGTTCTGGAATAATTCTCACGGCTGAAGTCGCTGTAAAGCAACGTTGTAGCATTATCAAGGCTTATCGTTGTTATTCCTTCGCTTGTAAACGACTTGCTGATCTTGTTGTAAAGATCCGGCCAGTAATAAGGTGACAAGGTTGTCTTTGTAACAAGTCTTACCTGGTTCGGAATGCCGAATGCAATATCCCAGTTATTCGTGGTTGCGTAAGCCTTTGTTATAGCCTTGCAGGCGTTCAGCGTGTAGCTGTAGCCGTTACCGCTGTCCTTCATGTAGGTGATTCCCGCACTTGCGAACAGCTTACTGTTTATCGAGCCTACATATTCCGCAAGCGTCTTGTATGCGTCCTTGCCGCCAAGCGTTCCTGCGTAATTTACATCGGCTGTGATCATACCCTTGATGCCTGCGCCGTTGAAATCATTGTAGTTTGCAACAATATCGTCAACGCCAAGCTCGTTGAGCTGCTTTATTATTTCCTGAGCCTGCTCATATGTTGTAGCGGCAGTTTCAAGATTTACAGGGAAACCTGCAATCGACTGCGCCTTTATCGTGCCGCCGTAAAGGTCAAGATAATAGCTGTTTGTTATATTGTCGCTCTTATCCTTGAATCCCTTCTGCTCGATAAGGTAGTTTCTATACGCTTCCGCAATGTCAACATAAGAAAGGTTTTCCTTTGCAAGAGGATAATAGCCTACCGTGAGGTTGGGCTGATTTATCTTGCCCTGCTCGTAAACCATGAGCTTACGGTTACCCATATAGTAGGTATCCTCTGCTCTTACCTTGAACTCAAACCATGTGTTATTGTACGATGTTGAGTTCTGTCCGCTTACAGTAGCGTTTACGCTTGCACAGGTTTCGCCGGACTTAGCAACTGCCATATAACCGTGATTTGTCTTTTCACCGTTTGTAACAGCGCCTATAACAGGGAGATAAACCTGCTCTGTCTTTGACGGACGTGTCAGCAGACCGATTGAGGTATCACGGCCGTATACCTCACTGCTGTATGTCTGTGCGTTGTAACGGCGGTTGTTGTAGTTGATTACAGCGCCCGAGCCGTCGGGAACTACCATATAGCCCTCGTCTTCCATGCCTGCCGCATTGAAGAACTGTAACATACCGATCTCAAGAAGCACAAGACCGCTCGTGTCGGTTGCCTGCTTTTCCTTGATTTCTTCCGTTATTACCGAAACATTTACATTGTCTTTCTCAAGTGTGATCGTCATAGGGATTTCAGCTTCGATCTTGCTTAATCTGTATGTGACCTTTACACCGTTTTCGATCGGCTCAAAGCTGAAGTCGTCCGACTTTATCGAAGCGTCATAAATGCTCATTCTCTGACTTGTGTGTGATGAAACGTCACCGTATATTACATATAACGGAGACTGCATATTCTTCTTCTGCGCAGTCTTGGCATTTTCGTCCTTGTCTGCATTAAGAGGAGTAGCCCACCATACATAGTTGTCGCTCTTTGACTGAACTGCAAAGTTTGTCGTCGATTCGTCAAAGTATAACTTGTAGCTGTCGTTTTCAGCCACAACGCTCATATCCGCAAGGCCTTCCTCGTCGGTTCTGAGCTTTTTCTTGTCATCTTTTTTATCGTCTTTCTTGTCGTCCTGCTTATCATCTGCGGATGCGCCGTCATCGGTTGTCTGCTCTGTCTGAGATGTGCCGTCGTCCGTTGAGGGCTGTTCGTCAGACCATGCAACAAGCGAGCTCATCGAAACGAGCATTGCGGCTGTGAGCAGAACTGCAAGTATCTTTTTTCTGATTTTTATCATCTTCTGTCACACCTCCGCTTACAAACTGAATCTGTACATCAACTCGGTATAGATAGAGAAACCGAAGATGTAAACCTGCTGGAACAAGCTGAGTAACAGCACGAGCAGGAACAGGATTACTACCATTGCCGCAACAGTGAAAACCATTGCAAGAAGCGTCTTGGGTACCGAATACTGATGAACTGTCTTGATACCCGAGATCATAAGCACCACCGTCCACAGTATGCCGAGATACTGGAAGAATACGATGAACGCACCCTCGCTCCTCAGTAACACGTTACTTGCGAGTATTACCACTACCTGAGTGATAAGATAAGGAACAAGCGCATAAGCGCTGACGCTCATGATCGCCTTTACCGAACCTTCTCCGTCGAACAGGGTACACAGTGACCAGTTACCTATTACCCATGTGAAGAACAGGATGATAGTCTGAACCAGGAGCGGCACGATGTTGAATATCTTTACATAGTTGTTGTTGAAAAGGAAGCCTGTCATTACCTGCTGGCACACCGTTATAACAAAGAAACAAAGAACTATAACAAGTGAAACCTTAGTGTTGTATGCTTTCTTCCAACGAAGATCCTCAAAGCCCTCGAAAGGATGTCTTGCAACGTAGAACGGCCATTTCCAAGCGGGCATATCTAAATCAAATCTCATTTTTATTTACCTCCCGCTTTCTTAGCCTTAATGCGTTTTCTTACCTTGCTGAGAACAACAAGCGCTACTATTATTACAAGCACGATTATCATGAATATATTGAAGTTATCTCTGATAAACTGCATTCTGTACTGCTTGAACGCTCTGTTATATCCGGCTCTGCTGTTACGGTAGAAGTATTTCATTGCCTGCTCGTAGTTGCCCTGAGAAAGCTCCGAGTTACCAAGACCGATATAAGCGAACCAGTAGTTGCTGTCACGGGTCAGGACTTCCTGCCACGGACCGCTCGCCTCCTCGTACTTACCGAGGTTGTAAAGACCCATTGCCTCGTGTACGATGTTACCGAACTCTGTACGCTTGAATGTTGTGATAGAGTTCTTACGGCTGTCAAGTACATATACAACGCTGTTGTACGCCTCGACAGCAGTTACGTTTGTGAACAGACCCTTCTGGTTGCCCTTGCCGCCGTAGATGAACAGCAGGTCGCATTCGTTTGTGTACTCAAAGATACGTCCGTTTGCGAAGTCAAGAAGTCTTATTGTTCCGTCCTCGTCAACGTCAACGTCTGTGATCTGTGAGCCGTATGTCTGGTTCTTGTAATAGTACGAAGCCATATCGCCGTAGGTGTAATCCGAATAACCGAGGTTGATAAGGATGTTCTCACCTGCAGGGTTCATCTTCTTGAATATATCCGTTGTGGCACTCTTTGAACCTGTTACGGTGTAAATAAAGCCCTCATCGTCTATATCGAAGTTATCGAACTCCATCGGAACTGCCTGAATAAATGCTGCGGCTGCCTCACGGGAGAGGATTGTTCTCCAGAACTTGTTGGCGATAGCCTGTGCTGTCTGCTCAACTCGGTTTGCACCGAAGAAGTTACTGAATGAACCGTCGGGTGCGAACATTACCGCACCGTCTGTGATCGACTTGATGTTTACATAAACGTTGCCCGCAACGTCAACTACGACCTTGTTGGGAAGGAATGTAACATCTGCGTCATAGAATTCAGCGGAAGGTCTTTCGAATATCTGGAATACCGTTCCGTCTGCATAAACACCGATTACACGGCTGTTGTCGTAGTCCGCAATGTATATCATTGTGGACTCGTTTTCGTTTGCAGCGTCCTCAACGTGTCTTACGAAAATTCCGTGCGGATTCTTCAGTGTTTCGTATTTATCTGTCTTGGGATTGTAGAAATAATCCATTACAGTAAATGCTCTTGAATAAGTTACGTCTGTAACAAGTATGCGGTGATTACCGGAGTCTACTATATAAAGACTCTGTGTTTCACGGTCGATGAAAAGATCCTGAGGCTCTTTAAGCTCGCCGATCTCTACATCCTTTGTTACCTCACTGCCCATCTGCTCTGAAATCGCTTTAAGCTGAGCGTCGGTGTTATATCTTGTGCCGGAGCCGAAATCAAGACCTGTAACTACACGGTCTACAACGTATCCGGTCTGTGAAGGAACAGGATCGCCCCACCAGTCGTAGCTGTAACCTTCGTACGGCTGATCGGCAAACGCTGAACTGCACAGCATGGAAACCGCCATTATCGCCGATACGGCTGCCGTAGCGATTTTCTTCATGTTTGGCACTAAAATCATCCTTTCTGTATAATCTAATAATAAATCAGTCTTTAAGACCGCTGGTAGCCATAGTTTCCATAACGCTGCTCTGGCAGAAAATGAATACTATGATAGGCGGCAGCATCGTAATAACAACTGCGGCTGCCGCAACGCCCGCACGGGCAATACCGGCGGCACTTATCTGCTGCATAACGGTCGGAATGGGTTTTAATGCCTCATTATAAATGAATGAATAACCTGTGATCTGCCATGCGCCCTGGAAAGCGAATATCAGAAGTGTCAGCCAAGCGGGTTTAACGTTGGGCATTACTATCTGCCAGCAGATTCTGATGTGGCTTGCGCCGTCCAGCTTTGCGGCCTCTATCATACTGTCGGGCAGCTGTCCCATGAACTGACGCATAAGGAACAGTCCCATAGGCGTTGCGATGTACGGCAGAATGATTGCAAAATATGTATCGATCATACCAAGTGTTGCCATTACCATGTACTGCATGATGTAAAGTACGGTAGATGTGAACAGAAGGGCGATCTCGATTATCTTGTTGAGCGCCTTCGCACCGGGGAATGCAACCTTTGAAAGCGCATATGCCGCCGATGACGAGAATAAAAGCTGTGCAACTGTAACTACTACAGCTACAAATACAGAGTTGAAAACGTATCTTGAGAACGGTACCCACATGTTGGATGCCGTAGCAAGCAGATCAGCAAAGTTCTGATCCGTGATGTTCTGTACATACAGTCTGGGCGGGAAGAGGAACAGCTCCTCAACAGGCTTCAGTGACTGTATAACAGAAAGATAAATGGGGAAGATCATGAACAGACCCAGCAGAACGAGCACTACAAATATGAAAATGTCGCCGCCCAGAGAACCGCCATATCTTTTTCTTCTCCTCTTAGTTATTTTCATAACTGCCTTCCTTTCTTAGAGAGAAATTCATAATGAGAGATCCTCCGATCAGTCAAGGTACTTGCCGAGTACCTTCTTGATACCCCAGTTGGCAAGCAGCATTACTGCGAACAATACGAAACATATAGCCGATGAGTAACCCATCTCGTAACGTATTGAACCGTAGTCAAAAGCGTGTGTCATGATCGTGTGTGCCGCATAGTCTGTTGAAGGGAATGCGGTAAGGAAACGACCTACATCACCGGCTGTAAAGGAAGCGGTGATCTGCATAACCGCTGCGAACAGCAGCTGAGGGCCCATTGCCGGCACCGTAACGAGCAATAACTGCTGTGTACGGTTCTTGATGCCTTCTATAGCACCCGCCTCGTATCTGTCCTTCGGTATACCCTGAAGACCTGCACGAAGCGCAAGGAATCCGGCACCCAGCGACATCCACAGCTGAACGACAATTACAACACCCATGATGTAGTTTGCGTCTGTCAGCCACTGACGTGCGCTGTTTATGATACCGAGGTCAAGCAATATGAGTTTGCTATACCGTATGTATCGCCCGAGAATATGAGCTGCCAAGTGGTATAGATGTTACCTGCCAGAGTCGGCGCATAGAAGATAAATGTGAATATTGTCTTTAATGCTCTGGGCATTTCGTTGATAAGCCATGCCAGTATAAAGCACATGATATAGCTTAACGGACCTGTTATAATTGCGAATACGAGCGTATTCTGTATCGCCTTTAAGAAGACCTCGTCCTCAAGTATCAGCGAATAGAAATTGCTCAGTCCCACAAACTGAGGGAACTGTACCATGTTGAAGTTCGTAAAGCCCATAGGCAACGAAAGCAACACCGGTATGATCGTAAAGATCGTAAAGAGTAAGAAGTAGGGCGCAAGAAGTACATATACGCTTGCGTTCTTCTTCATCTCACGCAGTGTATATCTGAACTTGCTGTCTTCAATATACTGCGGCTTTTCTCTGTTAAACAAACCGATAACCTCCTCTATAATTCAGCAAAGCCTGTGAGGGCGAAAAGCCCTCACCGCTTTTCAAGATCATTTTTTGACGGACGATAATTCCTGATACTTTCTTACGATTTCAGACTTAATCTGATCGTTGTAGCTCATAAGCGTGTATCTGGGGTTACCTGCATCGTTAACAACCATTCTGAATGCGTTGTTGATGTGTCTTGTTACTGCATAGGATGCGGGAATGATCGGTACTTCTCTGAGGTAGCTCTGCTGTGATGAGATTTTCTCATACTCGGCAGTTGACCAGGGGAGCTGTTCAAGAGCTTCTACGTTTGCCGTATCGAAACGTCCCATGGGACCCATAAGTGCTTCGATCTGCTTACCGTAGTCAACCTGAATATCCGTACTTGTGAACCACTTTACGAAATCCCAGGCTGCAGCCTGATTTGAAACCTTGTTGAATATTACCGCACCACTGCCTGCTGAGTTTGCAGCGTGATTTATTGTTCCGTCTGCCTGCTTTGTTCCGGGTACCATTGTGAAGTCCCACAGACCCTTGATTTCGGGTGCTGCAACTGACAGCTGGTTGTAGAACGTATAAGGCTGAACAACGAGGGGCATCTCACCTGTTCTGAAACGTGAGAATGCGTCGAATGTCTGATCAAAACTGAATACCGTGTAGAACTTTGTCCACTGCTCAAATACTCTGATAGAGTCCTGAGTCATAAAGTTCGTGAGGTTTACTTTCTTTATGTCGGTAGTCTTCATGCTGTTGTAGTCCGTTGTGTAAAGGTCCTCGTTGTAGATGTCCTGACCTGTCTGGAGCATCAGCATAATGAATGTGTTACCTGAGTCGAACGTGTTCGATGAAATGTTCTGAGGAAGTATAAGACCTACGTCAAGGTACTTTCTCTGTAATGTCGGGAGCATATCTGTGAGCTGATCCCATGTTTCGGGAGGATTCTCATATCCAAGCTCCTCAAGTACGTCTGTTCTGTAGAACAGCATCGGGAATGTCTGTGAAACGGGGAGACCGTAAACGCCTGTCGATACACCGTCGTTATACTCGTACAGCGTCATTGCGTCCTTTGCAAATCTCTTTGTTACCAGTTCATAATCCTTGAACTGCGTCATATCAACAAGCAGTCCTCTTGCGGCAAGCTGTATCGGGAAGTCGCCGCCGATGAACAGTGCGATCTCAGGACCCTTGCCTGCGAGCGTTGCTTCAAGTACAGAGCCTTGTACAAGGTTGATTGAAGCCTGTGTTCCGTTATAGTCGGGATTCGAGTTGAACTTGTTGTCAACAAGGTTCTTTACAACGGTTGCCTGGTCACGGGCAAGTGATACCCATACGTCAAGCGATGTTGCGCTTGAATCCGAAAGGTTCGTATAATCCTCGAAGAACGAACCGATAAATGCATTGAAGCCGAATGCAAGCTCGCCGAAGAAGTTGCCGTACGGTGATGCAAAATCCTCGTGGCATGTCGCTACCTCTATGTAGTCAAGCTCAAGGGGCTGACCACGGTAGTCACGCATCCACGCCGATACAGACGAAATGCTGTCCTTGATACTGCTTGCCATTATCGGAATATCCTCAGGGCTCTTTATACATCTTTCAAGGTAGATACACATTGTTTCAAGTGCCGCTGCCTCAGAACCCTTCTTTGTCAGGCTCTCTATGCTTGCCTTCTCTGCACGCAGAGAATCAACTATTCTCTGGAATGCTTTCTGAATACCGGGTATCTTCTTTTCTACAAAGTAATCCTTGTATTCATCGGGGTCGGGACCCGTTATCATAAGTATTCTTCTGTAGTACTGGTTAAGCTCAAGTACAAGGTCGTCAAGTCTCTGCATAACCTCGCCGATTGAACCGGGTATAGCCTCAAGCGTCAGCTCATGCTCCTCGCCGGCCGTCAGATAAACGTAAATATCGTTGCCGTTCTCATCCTGGGGAGTGAGGTTGTACCAATCCGCAGAATAGATGAACCTAACATCGTCAAGCTCCTTACATGGAACCTTTCCGTCAATGTAGATTCTTCTGTTTGAGAAGAAGCCTCTCATCTGATTCTGTCTTGCCTTGAAGTTGAAACGGTAATAACCGTCGTTTTCAACCTTGAACTTATAGGTGATCGCCTGCGTTGCCTTATTCCACGTAGCCTGACCGATAGTGTTGTAACGCTGCTTGGTCGGGTGGTTGGGATTTGTCATGTAGGTCGTTCTGTCGTAAGTAGCATATAATGTCGATGCCGTCTTGTATGCGGCTTCCTCAGCCTGAAGGAAAATGGTGTTCGTTCCCAGCTCCTCGTTCTTTGAAGAAAGTGCGGGAGTGTTCTGAAGCTCATCATCTGTAGGCTTGATTGAATCGTAGCTTACAAGCTCATCGTAGTTTTTGAACGTAAACGAATGGAAAACACCGTAGGTTCTGATACCCTCAAGTGTCATTGTGTGCTTGCCTTTTTCAAGATAGAAGTAGTAAGGCTCGTTGTAAAGACCTTCCTTGTCCTTGATAGGATACTTTATCCAGCAATCATAGGTTACCTGTCCGGGACGAAGATCGTTGTCCTTGCTGTCACGGGTTATCTCTCCCTCGTCCTTCCAGTAACGGTCAAGCGTGATGTCCTGCGCCGCCGTGAAAGGATATTCGCCGTCTATCTTAAGACCTATATCAAGAACGGTATTCTTTGATTCACTGCCCTCGATAGGATAATAGATAGCCTCAAGATTGTAAATACCCGTTTCCTCGACATTGAACTCGTATTTAAGTGTGAGCTTGTCGCTCTTCCACTTTAACGTTGAGTAGTGATCTGTCTTGAGATCGGTATCTTCTGCGAGGAACGCCTTGATTCCGTTGAAGCCGTCGCCTGATTTTTGAGTGATCTCCTCAACTGCAGGCATTATGATTGAAGCCTGCTCGGCTGTCATCTCCGATACGTTGTTAACGAAGGATGTGCCGTCTATCGTACCTTCCTTGTAGTCGGTAGCATAGATAGTGATCTCCTTCTTGGGCTTTGCGGCATCCTTATGACTGTTGTAATAAGTGCTGTACTTGCCCTCCATACCGGTGATTGTGATTCCGCTCACTGAGCTATCGGTTGTGCTTTCCTCGGATTGTCCGGCAGAAGTATCTGTTGTCGCTTCTGCGCTGACTGCGGTTGATGTAAGTGACAATGAGGATACGAGTGTCGCACATGACAATATACCCGCTAATGTTCTTTTCATCCTGCTGACTTTTGTTGCCACAGTAATAATCCACCTTTCTGTAGTTTCGTTTATGTCCAATCGAAAATATGCTAATTTCGACGAGTTAAGGAATTTATCCGTGCATATTGTAGTCCGAGTTGTAAACGGAAATTTTTCCGTCCTCAAGCTCAACACGCACTTTATCTCCGCCCCTTATACCCAGAGCCTCGAGATATTCTTTTGGTATCTGGAGTCTGCCTGCCCTGTCAAGAACAACAAGCTCCTCATGATCCGAGCCGCTTTGCTGCATGAGCTTTTCATGCTCTGCCCTTTGCTGCTCGCTCATCTTTTCGAGTTCCCCGAATGAAAGGATCTCGGTTTTCTTTCTCAGCATCTCGCTCGATGTACGGCCGTCACGGATAGCAACAACACGGTCGATCGACTTCGACAGATTTGTATCGTGTGTTACTATTATAATGGTAACGCCTGTCTGACGGTTTAACTGCTTGAAAACATCAAGCACCATCGCCGCCGTCTTGGTATCGACCGCACCCGTAGGTTCGTCCGCAAGGAGCAGGCTGGGATTGTTTGAAAGCGCTATGGCGATAGCCACTCGTTGCTGCTCACCGCCCGAAAGCTGACCGAGTACCGAGTTCTTTCTTGCTGAAAGCCCTACCATGTCGAGCAGTTCCTCCGCTCTCTCCCTTCGGTTCTTGTGTCCCGAAAGTAAAAGCGGCATTTCAACGTTCTGTATCGCCGTAAGATACGGTATAAGGTTTCTGGCGTTGTTCTGCCACACGAAACCGACCGTTTCTCTCTTATATTTTATAAGATCCTTTTCATCAAATTTAAGAAGATCCTTACCGTCAACGTAAAGACTTCCCGCCGATGGCTTATCGAGCGCACCGAGCATATTCAGAAGCGTTGATTTACCGCTTCCGCTCGCACCGACGATACCCATCAGTTCTCCGCGCTCAACCGTGAGGTCAAGTCCCTGTAAAGCCATTACCTCAACATCGGTCGTCTTATATATCTTGACAAGGTTCTCACATTGCACCATCACATTTTCGGGCGGTGCAAGCATCATTCTCTGAGGCATCACTCCACCTGCTTTCTGACGTCTGTAATGCGTCCGTCATCAAGTGTATAAACCACGTCGCACTGCTCCATCATCGCAGTGTCGTGCGTTGTCATCACTATCGTAAGCCCGTCCGTATGTACAAGCTCTTTAAACAGATTCATAACCGCAAGTCCCGTAGGCATATCAAGCGCCGCAGTAGGCTCATCCGCAAATATCAGCTTTGGCTTGTGTGAAATCGCCCTCGCTATCGCCACTCTCTGCTGCTCACCGCCCGAAAGCTCTCCGGGTCTGTGGTGCATACGCTTTTCAAGTCCCACTCTCACAAGGCATTCCTTCGCCCGCTTTACACGCTGTGCATAAGGCATACCCACAAGCCGCATCGCAAACTCAACGTTCTCGTATGCCGTCATTGTCGGTATAAGCGCTACAGACTGGAAAACAAACGACATATCGTTTCTTCTCAGTTTATCCATCTCCTTGTCGGAAAGACCCGTTATCTTCTTCCCGTCAAAGTAGACCTCGCCGCCTGTAGGACGGTCAAGTGCTCCGAGTATATTTATCAGCGTGGTCTTGCCCGAGCCGGATCTGCCTCTCAGCACGACCAGCTTGTTCTTTTCCACCTCAAGATTTATATCCTTCAAAGCGTCAACAGTGGTATTATCGTTTATTTTAAAGCTTCTGGAGATATTCTCCGCTCTTAAAATCGTTTCCATAGGCAGTTTCGATCCTCAAAAAAGTCCGTAAGCTACGTCAGCCCTGCAAATTGTTTCATCTGCTTTTTGTACCAAATGCACAATTGTATTATTCGTTTTCGGCTGTAAACACGCCGTATTTAGAAATAATGTACAAAACAGCACAAGGGTCTATAACGTAGTAATTATACCAAATTATCACCTTACTGTCAAGGTTCATAAAAGAACTTTCACATTTCTCAAATGATTTTGATTTTCTGTACAAATCACTTTTGCGCTTGTCTAACAGTTACAAACTTCATACGCAAATTTTGTGCATATCGCTGAATTTGATTTTTACTTGCACAATATCTTGATTTTTCGGGCGTCTTATGTGCTATTTTTGGTGTAAACGATTTCCACATCAAAAATGCTTATAACTTAATTTAGCTAATTCCTTAATTCGCTTAATCAAACTTTGTAGAATATGCACAAATAATTTCGGCGATTTTTTTAGCTAATCATTCCTGATGTTACTTAATTTTTGCGTGTAACTCATGTAAACGATTCGATTTGCTCACTCAGCTCCATCCACTCGGCAGTAAGCGCCTCCTCTTTTTCCTTCAGCGCCTCTATTTCCTGTGCAAGCGCACTCGTTTTTTCATAGTCGGTCGCTATCTCCGGCTGTGACATCTGCTGTGCCAGCTCCGCCGTTTTCAGCCCGATCTCATCTATCGCCTGTTCGCAACGCTTCAGCGCACCGCTGAGCTTTCTGAGCGTGCTTTCACGCTCCTTGCGCTCCTTGTAGTCGTTCTTCTTGCCTTCAGCCGCCTTTACCTGTACTGCCTGCTCGGACTGTGCCTTCGCTTCCTTGAGTTCGATATACCTGTCATAGTTTCCGTCTATGTTTACAGTACCCGTCTTTCCGAGCCACACTATTCTGTCGGCCAGCTTGTTGATAAGGTATCTGTCGTGCGACACGATAAGAAGCGTTCCGCCGTAGCTTGCCAGTGCGTTTTCCAGAGCCTCTCTCGAATGTATGTCCAGATGGTTTGTCGGCTCGTCAAGCAGAAGCATATTCGCTTTACTGAGCATGAGTTTCAAAAGCGACACTCTCGCCTTCTCACCACCGCTGAGCTTACCCACATTCTTGAAAACATCTTCACCCTTGAACAAAAACTGCGCCAACGCCGAGCGTACCTGCGTCTGCGTCATTTTGGGATACCTGTCCCACACCTCGTCTATCACCGTCTTTGACGGGTCAAGATCCGTCTGTGCCTGATCATAATATCCAAATTGTATATTGTTGCCGAATTTATACTCTCCGCTATCCGCCTGATATTCTCCCGTAAGGATTTTCAGAAGCGTAGTCTTTCCACAGCCGTTCTCGCCTAATATAAATGTTGTCGTGTTCTTCTTTATGTCAAGCTCTGCATTTGTGAAAACCGCCGTCCCGTCAAACGATTTCGACAGGCCCTTTGCGATAAGCACATCGTTTGCGCCGCCTTCCTTCGCCCTGAACGTGAACTTTATAGCCTCCGGCAGATCCTCCGGCTTTTCGAGCGTTTCCTTCAGCCTGTCCGCCTGCTTCTGCTTTGATGCCGCCGTGATGAAGTTATGCTCCTGCCCCCACCGCTTCTGTTGCTCTACAATGCCTTCGATACGGTTTATTTCCTTTGCCGTCCTGTCGTACACCCTCTGCTGAGCCTCTCTTGCCTCAGCCTTCAGCTCAAGATAGCGTGTATAGTTGCCCTTATATTCACGAAGCGTCCTGTTTTCCATTTCAAAAGTCGTGTCGGTGACTTTGTCGAGAAAATAACGGTCGTGCGATATTACGATATATGCGCCCTTATATTCCGTAAGGAACTTTTCGAGCCATTCGCAGGCGGTTATATCAAGGTGGTTCGTAGGCTCGTCAAGAAGCAGTATATTACTCCCCGAAAGAAGCAGCTTCGCAAGCTGTGCCTTGCTTTTCTGACCACCGCTCATAACGCTTATCGGCTTGCCGAAATCCTCTTCCGAAAAGCCCAGACCGGCAAGCGCCGAGCAAGTCATTGATTTATAGGTAAGTCCGCCCTCACGCTCAAATCTTTCCTGCAACTGCATCTGCCTTGACAGCGTCTGCTCGCTGTGGTCGCCCGTATCTATCGCAACCGCTATATCCGCAAGCTCGTTTTCAGCGTCGATAAGCGGACGGAATATCTCCAGTACCTCGTCATATAAAGTGATATTATCGTCACGGATAACATACTGCTCCATACAGCCGATCTTTATCCCCGCCGCCTTGCTTATACCGCCTGTTTCAGCCTCCTGCCTGCCGTTTATAACGTGCATCAGCGTGGTTTTTCCGCACCCGTTTACACCTACAAGTCCGGCTCTGCCGTTTTCTTCAAGCCGAAAATTCACATCGTGAAACAGCGTTTCACCGCCGAAGGACACCGAAATATCATTACCGGATAATACTATCATACCGCATTGTCCTTTCCGAAAAATAACGGTCAGAGTATTTCCTGCTCTGACCGCATATCTTTGTACTTTTCTTTATGCTTTGTTTACTTCTTTAAATTTTCGGGCTTGTACTTGATGAGTGCGTCATTGTTGAGATCAAGCGCATAGTCCTTAGCCGTCTCGTTGAGCATAGCCTTGTAGTCGTCATCCTTCATAACGTGAAGCACGTTGCTGTGATTCTCCGTGAGCCAGTCCTCACGTTCCTTTATATCACGGCGTACTACCGCATAGTAAACGCTGTCGTCCTCGTAAACTCCGCCCTTGTCTGTGTCAAGCTCAAATGCCCACTTTACAAACTCCTCGCTCGGTGAAGTATCCGTCTTGCCGAGCAGGAATTCGTGGTCATGCTCCTCTTCTTTACTTCCCGATGTTCCGCTGCTCGTTGTATCGTCCGATGCGGTTTCGCTTGTCGAAGAAGTTACAGATGATGCCGCAGAAGAAGCTGCCGATGAATTGCCCGATTTGCTCTCGGCATCCGAGTTGCTCTCGGCTTCGGCCTCAGCCTTTTCCTTTGCCACAAGATCCTGATACTCGTGATATACCTTATCGTAGTCCTCGCCGGCAAGCAGTCTGTCAACATAGCCCTGAGCCTGTTCCTTCTTTGCCTTCTTGCCCTCGTCGGTCGTTATCTTGTCGCCGTTGCCCTCTTTAAGAGAAACCTGTATTATCTGGAATCTGCCGTAATTGTCATAGAAATAAGTAGCTATATCCTTTTCGTCTGTTGCGGATATGCCGTTTTTCTCATAGTAAGCGTCAAATACCTTCTCGCTCATCTTGTTTACAAGCTGAACAGCCTCGTATGACTTCTTGCTTATTCCGCCTGCCTCATAGTTCTGACCGTAGGTTTTTCCTGTGCTGTAGCCGTAATACGAGATTTCCGTATCCCACATCTTCTTTACAGAGGTCTTTACGGTTTCCTCTTCCTCGTCTGTGAGTGAAAGGTTCAGCTCCTTGAACTTGTTCTGGATAGCAACATACTGCTTTACCTGCTCTAATGTACGGTCCTGAACATACTGTGAGAACGTCTTGTCCTGTACATTGTAGTTATAGTAGCTGAAATTCTCTATCTTTGATGCGCTTGTTCCCATAGCCTTAAGCTGATCGTCAACCTCCTGCTGAGCCTCGCCTATAGCCGTCTGCTCATAAAGAAGATATATGCCCGCATTTATGGTCTGATTGTCAACCGAGCCTATAGTCGATACATCCGCACAGCCTGCAACGCTTAATGTGATTGCCACGGCGCATATTGCCGCTGCCAGCCTTTTAAAATATTTCATTGCTTTTCTCCTTACTGTTTATAAGGGGCTGTGCCCCGATTATTTCTGCAAATTCCGCCGTTATCTTAATGTAACGCCTATATCCTCAAGTGCCTTAAGCACCTTTGCAACAACTGCGTCCGCCTCATCGTCTGTCAGCGTAGCGTCTTTCTTTCTGAGTATCAGCTTGTATGAAAGGCTCTTCATACCTGCCGGTACCTGCTCGCCCTTGTACATATCGAACAGACGTACAGCCTCAAGATGCTTTGCGGTCTTTTCTATCACAGCAACTATATCTCCGCTCGGAACGTCCTCGTTGCACACAAGGCTCAGATCTCTGTATGTTGAGGGGAACTTGGGCAGTGCAGTATACTTTACATCACCGTCCGCATTATTGAACATTACCTCCATGCTGAGCGTAGCACAGTAAACCTCTGCATTTACGCCGAAATTAGCCGCAGCCTCCGGATGAAGCTGACCGACATAGCCGATAAGCTCGCCGTTTACAGTGACCTTTGCACATCTTCCGGGGTGGAATGTCGGATTGTTCTTTTCAGCCGTATATACGACATTCTTCAGTCCGAGTTTTGCCATAACTTCCTCGGCAACGCCCTTTGCCGTGAAGAAATCCTCGCCGTTTCCGTAAAGCGCATAGCACAGAACATCTCTTTCAACAGGGAGCTGATTCTCACCTGTCGGGAAATACTCTCTTGCTATCTCGAAGAATCTGCCCTCAAGGTTTCTGTTGCTCCAGTTTCTTCTTACAACTTCCATCATAGAAGTAAGCGCAGAAGTACGCATTACGCTTGTATCCTCGCCGAGCGGACGTCTTAACACAACGCTCTTTCTTGACTTCTCGTCCATACGCAGAAGCTCATAGTCCTTAGGCGAAATAAAGCTGTAGGTCATTACCTCGTAGAATCCGAGTGCCAGCGCAAGTGAAATTACCTTGTCCTCGAATATCTGTTCGGGCGTTCTCTTGCCCTGTGATGACAGCTTCGGTATAGTCGAGGGGATTCTGTTGTAGCCGTATATACGGGCAACCTCCTCCGCAACATCGCACGCACGGTGCATATCTATACGGGTAGGCGGAACGATTATCTCGCCGTTTTCATAGCCGAAGCCGAGCTTCTTTAAAATCTCTATCTGCTCGTTCTCGCTTATATCCGAGCCTAAATGCTCGTTCACCCACTTATAGTCGTGCTTTAATCTTTCGGGAACATACTCGCTGTGGTTCTCGTCAATGATAGTATTCACTACCTCGCCGCAGCCCAGCATCTCGATAAGCTGTAATGCTCTCTTGAGCGCCTTTTCTGCATTTACCGGGTTAAGACCCTTTTCAAAACGTGAGCTTGCCTCGGTACGCTCGCCTATCTTTCTTGCTGTACGTCTTACCGATACGCCGTCAAAGCAGGCAGCCTCAAATACGACAGTAGTCGTATCCTCCATGATACCGCTATGCTCGCCGCCCATAACGCCGGCTATGGCGATAGGCTTCTTTCCGTCTGCGATTATCAGCATTTCGGGAGTCAGCTTTACAGGCTCTGCCATTTCGTCGAGCAGCTTTAATGTTTCTCCCTCTTTTGCGTTTCTTACAACTATCCTGTTGTCCTCGACATATCTTAAATCGAATGCGTGCATCGGGTGACCGTATTCAAGCATTACGAAGTTCGTTATATCAACAAGGTTGTTGATAGGTCTTACACCGCTCGCTCTCAGCCTTCTTGCCATCCACTTGGGCGAAGGTCCTATCTTTACGTTCTTTACAAGCGCCGCCATATAGCGTGAGCAGAGCTTTGTATTTTCAACGCTTACGCTGATTTCCTTTGTAATATCACCGTCAACGCCCTTGAACGAAGGCTCGGTGTAGTTCATAGGAATATCAAACGTTGCGCTTGCCTCCTGTGCAAGTCCGAGTACGGAAAGACAGTCGGGGCGGTTGTTCGTTATCTCAAACTCTACTATAGTATCGTCTGTCTGTAAAGCCTCGCATATATCCATACCCATTCTGAAAGAATCAACATCAGGATCGTTATTCAGTATAAGTATTCCGTCGTCTGCTACGGGATAGTCAAAATCATCCTTTGTAAGACCGAGCTCCGCATAAGAGCACATCATACCGTTGCTTGCAACGCCTCTCAGCTTGCCCTTTGTTATCTTTGTTCCGTCTGCAATCGTACTGTTGTGCATACAAGCGGGAACTATAGCCCCCTCAAACAGGTTCTGCGCCGCAGTAACTATCTGCACAGGTTCTTCTCTGCCTGCGTCAAGCTGGCATATCCACAGCTTTTCGCTGTCGGGGTGACGCTCCAGCTTCAGCACCTTTGCAACTACCACGTTATTTATAGGATCGGACATCTTATGATAGGTTTCAACCTTTGAACCGCTCATCGTCATATCCGCTACGAATTCCTTTATTGGCATACGGCTTTAACATAGTCGTTAAGCCATCTCATTGATAAATCCACGTTAATATCTCCTTTTACGATTCCTATCGGTATTTCTGAATTCTCTTATCTGAACTGTGCGAGGAAACGCTGATCGTTCTCGTACAGCAGACGCATATCGTCTATGTTATATCTCATCATAGCAATACGCTCAAGTCCTATACCGAAAGCGAAACCGCTGTATTCTTCGGGATCTATTCCGCAGTTGATAAGTACCTGCGGATGAACGATGCCTGAACCGAGCATCTCTATCCAGCCTTCGCCCTTGCAGAGCGGACAGCCCTTGCCTCCGCACTTGAAGCACTGTAAGTCAACCTCGGCTGACGGCTCTGTATACGGGAAGTGGTGAGGACGGAAGCGGAGTTTTACCTCGTCGCCGTAAAGACGCTTAGCAAACGTTTCAAGCGTACCCTTAAGATCGCCGAATGTGATATTCTTATCTATTACAAGGCCTTCGCACTGGTGGAAAATAGGCGAGTGCGTGCCGTCAACAGCGTCGGGACGATAAACACGTCCGGGGCTTATGATAGCTATAGGAGGCTTGTTTTTAAGCATTGTTCTTATCTGCACGGAAGATGTCTGTGTACGCAGAAGGATCTCATCGGTAATATAGAATGTATCCTGCTCATCTCTTGCAGGGTGGCCGTCCTCTGTTAAAAGCATATCGAAAACGTACTTCGTTTCCTCAACCTCAGGACCGTCTACTACAGTGTATCCCATTCCTCTGAATATTTCCTTAAGCTCGTCAAGAACTATATTCAGCGGATGACGTACTCCCATCGCCTGCTGTTTTCCGGGCATGGTAACGTCCAGCGTTTCCTTCTTTAATTTCTGCTCCATAAGCGCAGATTTAAGCTGTGCCTGCTTCTGTGCAATAAAGCCCTCAAGCGACTGTCTTACATCGTTTGCAAGCTGACCCATAACAGGTCTTTCCTCAGCCGACAGCTTACCCATGCTCTTGAGTATAGCTGTAAGCTCGCCCTTCTTGCCAAGGTACTTTACTCTCAGCTCGTCAAGCTGCTTAACGTCAACGCAGTCACCGATAGTTTTCAGTGCCTGCTCCTTTATATTCTGTAACTGTTCTTTCATACCTTTATTCTTTCCTCGTTGTTTATTATCCTGTATTTGATCTCGCCGTCAGGCAAAGACGATGGAACCGAATCGTTCCACTGATAACACGACCTTTCACGCATTTTTCCTGCGTCGGTTAATTATAATATGGTTATGTAATATGGCTTTTTATGGAAATTAAAATCAAAGCCTATGCCTACACGATAGACATTATAACAGAAATCCGATACTTTTGCAAGTGTAATAACGCAGTTTTCGGTAAATTTCGCATTATTTTCACCTGCACCAACCCTTCCAAACCCGCCGCAAAACAAAACAGGCACCGTCTGCACGATGCCTGTGATGCCTGTCATATATTTACGATTATTTCCTTGTAGCCGCCTTTATAGCCGTATACTCACTGAACTCGGTCGTACTTCCCGTCTTTCTGAACGATTTTATTCTGAAAGAATAAGTAGTACCCTTTGCAAGCCCCTTCACAGTAAACGTAAGCGTGGTATTATTCTTTGTGGTAGCAATTGCCGTCCACTTACCGCCCTTGTACTGCTCGATAACATAGCCCGTAGCCTTGTCATTCTTGCTCCAGTCAAGCTTTACCTCACTTGCAGAAACCGCAGAACCTGTAAACTTTGCCACATTCGGTATATCAGTTGTTCCTACTATTCTTACATAACTGCCATAAGTTGTTGTATCTCCGACCGTTTTATACGCTTTTATTCTGAACGAATATGTGGTATCGTTTCTCAGTCCCTTAACCGTGAACTTGAGCGTGGTGTTGTTTTTGGTGACCGCAATTTCAGTCCACCGTCCGCCCTTATACTGTTCAAGGACATAACCCGTAGCACCGGTATTTCTGTCCCAGCCGAGTGTAATCCATGTACCCGTGGTCGATGTGACCTTGGCGTTCTTCACCGTACCTAAAAGCGTTGACGCTTTGACAGTCACATAGTCGCTGTAATTTGTCTTGCCGCCGTCATTCTTATACGCTTTTACACGGAATGAATACGGCGTGCATTCCGCAAGCCCCTTGACCGTGAATGTCAATGTCGTGTTATTTTTCGTAACTGCGATCTGCGTCCACTTACCGCCCTTGTACTGCTCGATTATGTAGCCCGTAGCACCTGCATTTCTTGCCCAGTCCAGCTTTACCGCCGTAGCCGTAACGCCCTGTGCCTTCAGCCCTGCGACATTTGCGAGCTTAGTCTTTACCGCAAGTCTTGTGTAGTCGCTGTAGGCCGTTCCCGCAAAGGCTCTTATCCTCAGGCTGTAGGTCGAATTGCCCTTGAGAGAACCTACAGTACAGCTTGTAACACTGCTGTCGGAAGTCCTGAACACCTCGTTCCACTTTCCGCCCGTGTACAGCTCGACCGCATATCCGTCCGCACCGGAAACCTTATCCCAGCCGAGTACCGCCGCTGATTTTGTCTGCGTGCCGGAAGCAAAACCCGTAACCGCAGGAACTATAAGCTGTTCCTCATAATTATCCTTATAGCTGTAACCGCACACCGAGCATTCGTACAATGTATACCCTCTGTTGCTGTAGCTTGGTTCAACCACGGTTTCAACATATTTATGCCCAGTAGCCGCTATTTTTTCCTGTGCCTTGATAACCGCATTACAAACCGAGCAGTGCTTGCCCTCGGTATATCCGTCCGCAGTACACGTTGCCGCTACCGCCTTGTCGACAACCTCCGTATGACCCTTTGCCTCAATTACAGTAACATCGGTCTTTGCATCGCATCTTGAGCAATGCCTTGACTTCGAGCCGTCATTAACGCAGTCGGCTTCTTCATCGACCGTCCACTGTTCAGAATAATCATGTCCGAGTGCATCAATCGTCTTGGTTTCCTCCGCCCCGCATACCGAGCAGCTGCGTATCATTTCACCGCCCTCAGTGCAGGTGGGCTTAACCGTAGTTTGCCATAAATTATAATTATGAATATGCTCTTTTATATGTAAAGTTAATTTTGCAGAATAACCATACGCCGATATCGTTATTACATTATCCCCGACCAATGAATTATCAAACCCGGAAATGCAATAGTCGTTGAAAATTACTTTATTTCCGTTAGAATAAACAAGTTTTACCGTCATACCGGTATTATCAAAATATTCGTATTTGTCGTATTCTGTTTTATTCGGAAGACTATCAATTTCTATTCCTGATAAAACCGGTTCAGAGATAACTATTTTAGCTGTATCTGTACATTTTGATGATTGTGTAGTTACAGTTTTTAGCCCCACTTTACTGCATAACGTGTTAGTTACTATCGCATAGTAATAATAAGTACCAACTTCTGATAGATTGGGAATAATACTAAATCCTTCACTTATATATATTCCTCCATAATTTTTATCAGAACTGTTTTTATACCACTTTACGCTCAATGAACCGCTATCGTTGTTGCTTGCTGTTATCGTCAAACTAACCGGCGTATCTCCAAGACGATAATTTCTTGATAAGGGTTGTTGTGAAATAATAGGTTGCTCTGCGGCATCAACCTCTCCCGGAGCGAATTGTGCTTCATATTTAATATTATCATTTAGATTTATTGAATAGTTTCTTTCTTTGCTTTCTATTTCACCCGTCAAAATGTTTTTCCAGCCTGAGAAAGAAACGTTTTCATAAGGTACGGCAGATAGAGTTACCGTTTCTTTGGTAGAATACACGCCAGTTCCGCTAACTGATCCTAAAGTGGAATCATTTGCAGTTATATCAGCTACATACTGTACTCCTGTTGTGCCGGATTCAAGATTTAATTCTGCCAGAATATATTGAAACAGCATTTCTCTGTATTCATTGCAATCTATATTTTTAATTGTATTTATATTATTACAAGCATTCCATAAATAAAATCTGAACTCTTCATCAGGTGTAAAAGTATAATTTAATGAAGAATGCTTTTCATAATACTTGGCAATATCTTTTTCAATTATATCGTCACTGTGTACAGGAAATCCATACCGGATTAATCTATCTATGCTTATTTCTGCATTTCCTGTTTCACTGTCTATAATTGCTTCGAGTAACTTTGGGTTATTATCTTGAAGATAGCAGTATGTTATCGCATACCAACCTGCTTCTGTATTTGAAGCGTTTTGGTATACCTTTTTCACTTCATCAATGTACGATTGAGTAATATCATAAGCAGAAGAGAATGCCCCTACTAAAGAACCCTTAGAAACTGCTCCAATTATATCCTTCGCTTTATTTGACCAACTCCAAACTTCTTTAGCTGATTTGATTTCTGAAGAATGTTCTGTATTATATTTATCTGCCCAATATGATAGATTATCTAAACCAAGACCTATTAAAGAACCGGTTTCGCTCGGCAAGGATCCGGTATCCTTTGCTATTTTAAAAAGTTCTTTTACGTTTTTAATCTGTAAAGAATAGCCTTTCAATGTATCTTTATAATATGAGTTAAGGTACGAAGTATCTCCGCCGGATAATATGTAATACTTCAATTCGTCATAATATTTTGGAGATTCCGATACCGTGGCTTTATACAAGTCAGTAAAATAGCTATATGTCTTCAACGGTACAGTTGAAACGATATCTTCTTTGTATATCTTTATAAAATCCTCAGCAGTCTGACCGCTGTTACCAAAAGTAATATATTTAGTTTCGCCGCTTTTATATGTCACTTTTAGACCGTCTATAATTGACATTGCAGTTTTTGCCAGCAATAACGACTGCAAAGTATCATTAAAAGCATCCTTGCCTTCAAGCCTCTGCTGAAAATACAGATACTGAGAGTTAAAATTTTTGATTTTATCAAGAAAAAATGCATAATATGGCTTACTGTTTGAGATTCTATTTCTGACTTCATTTAAAGTTTGTTCTATATAATCTTGTACAGAGTCAGCAAATAAAATATATGCCATTAAATCAGCTACTGTGGACTCGCCCTTGACCGAATAAGCCTCACCGTTCTCTGTCATAACCGGTATATTCACATGAAGACTTAGAATGTCTTTGTAAGTGTATTTTTCGAGAAAAGGTTGTAATGAAACGAAATATTCCTTTTTATCTACTTCAACCCAATATTTTAGTTGTTTTGCAAATTCATCTTCATTATAAATCGGATATTGCAACTCATTTATTTCAACATCCGACCATGTTATATAAACTGAATTCAGCTTTTCATCTGCACGCCCGTGTGTAAATTTGACCACTTCAAACTTAAAACCTTGTTGCTTAGCAAATTTTTCTGCTAAAGAACCTTTTGCACCTTTTATAGTAAGTTTTGATGAACAGCCGTCAAAAGCACTACTGCTTATCTCGGTTACACTATCAGGTATAGTGATGGTTTCAAGCGAGCTGCAATTAAGAAAAGCATTATCTCCTAAACTGGTAACACTTCTCGGCAATACAACATTTTGAAGACTCCTACAGTATGCAAAAGCATATTTTTGAATGCTTTTTACACTACTCGGAATTGCTATCTCTTTAAGTTTTGTGCAATCGTAAAATGCGTATATCCCAATAGATTTAATACCATCGTGCAATGTTATGCTTTCCAGATTTGAACATCCGTAAAATATCCAGTCATTAACCTTGCTGATACTTTTTGGCATAGCGATATTTTTAAGTTTTGAGCAATATGCAAAAGCATCATCACCAACCCATGTGACACTGTCAGGGATTTCAATATGTTCAAGACTAGAGCATCCGCCAAAAGCATACCAACCAATTTCTTTTAAACTATCAGGGATAGTGATATCTGTTAAACTTGAACAATTATAAAAAGCATAGATAGATATTCTTATTGCACCTTCTGGTATTTTAATACTTTTGAGTTTAGTGCAACCACTGAATGCACGACCTGCTATTCCTCTAGTATCATCTCTTAAAATTACATTTTGAACATTATCGCTATCAATTACCCATTTGTCAGCATATTTTACAGTTGAACTTTGATTGTTTAACAATGCAGTTCCAACAAAAACATCAGCCTCTACACTTGTTACACTATCAGGAATTGTCACTTCCTTTAAATTAGTGCAATCTTTAAACACGTTATTTCCTATATTCGTTACAGTGCTAGGTATGTTCACCTTAGTAAGAGTATTACAATTTTTAAAAGCGTTATCTGCAAACCGAGTTACCGGATTTCCATTTATATTGTCTATAATTTCAAGTTCAGTTGAAGAACCATTATATCCGACAATTTCAATAGTACCATTAAACATACCATCATTGCGTAATCTATAAGTATAATCCCCATAGCTCTCCGCCCCTGCCGTTGTCGCCACGCTCTCCCTTACAAACGGCAAAATATCCCCTAAAGGCGTACCCAGAACGGCAAATGCCATCACCGCCGCAACAAGCCCTGCCGCAAATCTTTTAAGTTTCATAATACACTCTCCTCGTCATATTGCAAAAGCAATTATAATGCTTATAACTATTCATTTTAATGATACCACTATTTGCCGAAATGTCAATATTTTCGACAAAATTAACACGCAAAACAGCAAATTGCGTTTGAAATAATAAATATATTAATATCATTATAAATAGTACGATATATATTAAAATCTACTGCATCTCCCCCACCTTCCCCTCAATTCTCAAATTCATCACAATTCATCAACCTGCGCATATTCTGTCTGTTCTGCCAAAATCCCTTGACAATGCGGAAAAATGCAGTTTTTTATCGTAATTGAATCATCACCTTGATATTTCCATTCACGGAAATTATTTTCAAAGCATATACTACTCTTGTATCAACCATAATATACCATAAATTTACATAATGAGGTGATTTTTAATGTGTGGAATAGCAGGTTGGATAGATTGCCGCAGGCTGTGCGACAGCGCCGCAATAATGCGTAGAATGGCTCAGACAATGGTTCCGAGAGGCCCCGACAGCGGCGGCTTCTACACCGATGATAACTGTGCCCTCGCCCACCGCCGCCTTAGCGTCATAGACCCCCCCCGAAGCGCCCAGCCGATGACCCGTAAAACCGCCCTCGACAGCTACACTATCGTCTATAACGGCGAGCTTTACAACACCGCCGAAATCCGCTCTGAGCTTGAATCTACGGGCATTGCGTTCACCTCCTCCGGCGACACGGAGGTACTGCTCTGGGCATACATCACCTGGGGCGAGGCGTGCCTCGACAGCTCAACGGAATATACGCCTTTGCCGTGTGGCAGGAAAAGGAAAAACAGCTCTTCCTAGCCCGTGACAGAATCGGCGTGAAGCCGCTGTTTTACTACGAATACGCAGGCGGCCTTATCTTTGCGTCCGAGATAAAAACGCTCCTCGCCCACCCTATGATAGAGCCGGTGATCGACGTGACGGCATCGCTCAGATAATGCTCTTAGGTCCTGCGAGAAAGCCGGGAAGCGGTATCTTCAAAGGGATCAGGGAGCTTCGCCCCGCCGAGTGTGCAATGTACTGCCGATGCGGCCTCAGAAACGCACCTACTGGTCGCTCCACGCCCTTCCCCATAAGGAAACCGCCGAGGAGACCGAACAGCACATAGCCTACCTCCTGACCGATGCCATAAAGCGCCAGCTTGTCAGCGATGTTCCGCTTTGCACAATGCTTTCGGGCGGTCTTGACAGCAGTATCATAAGCGCCGTTGCCGCCCGTGAATTTGAGCAAAGCGGCAGGCAGCTCACCACCTATTCAATTGACTACAAGGACAACGACAAGAACTTCCACAGCAGTAAATTCCAGCCCGATATGGACGCACCGTGGATACGGAAAATGTCAGCGTTTATCGGCTCTAAGCACATAAATGTCGAGGTCGATACGCCCTCTCTGACCGACGCTCTGGAGCTGTCGACCTATGCCCGTGACCTGCCCGGAATGGCAGACGTAGACAGCTCTCTGTACCTGTTCTGCAAGGCTATCAAGGGCAACTTCACCGTTGCTCTGAGCGGCGAGTGCGCCGATGAGATCTTCGGAGGCTATCCGTGGTATCACAATGAGGAAATTCTCTACAAACCGGGCTTCCCGTGGGCTTGCTCGACCGCATCCCGTGCGGATCTGCTCTGCGACGGGCTACTGGGTGACATCGACCCGAATGATTATGTCAACTTCTGCTGTAACGAAACGCTGAAGAACACCGAATATCTCGATACCGACAGTCGCAAGGACAGACGTATGCGTGAGATGTTCATGCTGAACTTCTATTGGTTTATGCAATGCCTGCTTGACCGCAAGGACAGAATGAGTATGGCTCATGGGCTTGAGGTCAGAGTGCCGTTCTGCGACCACAGAATCGCCCGTTACGCTTTCAATATTCCGTGGGAGATAAAGGCGGCAGGCGGCAGGGAAAAAGGCATTGTCCGCCGTGCGATGAAAGGCATACTGCCCGACGATGTACTTTGGCGCAAGAAATCGCCGTATCCAAAGACCCACAACCCGACCTATCTCGCCGAGGTTATCCGCAGGATGAGGGCGGTGCTTGCCGACAAGGATTGCCGCCTTACCGAGATCGTCAGCCGTGAAAAGCTGTTACAGCTGTGCGACGATCCAACATTGTTTGAGGGCAACTGGTACGGTCAGCTTATGACCTCGCCGCAGATCTTCGCATATCTCTTGCAGATAGAATATTGGCTCAGGCGGTATGACGTGAGGCTCGACAGGCAATAAACAGAAAAACGGGTATTGGAAATTTTGATATAATCCCCTTAGAGTAGACACTCAAAAAAACAAAAATTACGAGACTACAC
>ERZ859980.269-NODE-269-length-37508-cov-2.244733_pt1 | contig 37508 bp, 43 predicted proteins | sample MGYA00509984_ERZ859980 | MGnify/ENA primary metagenome ERZ859980 (study PRJEB30046, sample SAMN00715173) | human gut metagenome | study: EMG produced TPA metagenomics assembly of the A metagenome-wide association study of gut microbiota in type 2... | reverse complement strand
CGACGGGATCAGCTTTCCGGGACTGACGGCTGGCGGTTACGGAGAGCAGCTGGATCAGCTGGCAACTGTCTTTACACAGATGGGGGCATCCCAGGCAGCGGGGCAGCTGTCTGCAGTGAAAAGTCAGCTGGACACCGTGGCACAGTTTCGGGATGGGGTGAAAGCCTATACCGCCGGTGTCGGAGAAGCAGCCGGAGGATCCCAGGAGCTGTTCCAGGGTCTGAGCGTGCTTTATACCGCCAGTGAGCCTCTGGTAGACGGCACAGATGCCGTGGTGGATGCACTGATGGATATGGTGGAGGCACAGCTGGAAGAAAGTGATATTCAGGTAGAACTGACTGCCGACAATTATAAGGAAGAGCTGGACCAGCTGATGGCAGAGGGCAGCAGTGTGGATGCCAGGCTGCGGGATTCCTTGAAGGACGCGAAGGATACTTTGGCGGATCTGGAGGATTTCCGGGAAGGAATCATCGATTATACGGATGCCGTGGATGAGATTGCGGATGGCAGCAGGGAACTGCGGGACGGTGTGCAGGAACTGCAGGATGAAGCCAATGATATGATCGATGAGTATTTTACTTTCGATATCGACAATCTGACACAGTTTCTGGTGGCAGGGGATAATCCCAGAATCGATGCCGCCAGCGGGGATGTGATCATCAATAAATATGCCGGTATGGTATCCGGTATTATCCTGATGGTCATGTTCACTTACGTGATCTCCGTATTTGTGGTACATAATATTGAAAAAGAGAGCAGCGTCATCGGTGCGCTGTACGCTTTGGGTGTGACGCGAGGGCAGCTTTTGTTCCATTATCTGCTCAATCCCATGATGATCTCCTTCTTAGGAGGTGCGGTCGGCTGTGTCCTGGGCTTTTCGAAGTATGGTACCGGCTGGCAGATGCAGGACAGTATCGTGGATTTTTCCCTGCCACCCATGGAAATCGTGATTCCGGCCTATCTGCTGGTCTACAGTCTGGTCATGCCGCCGGTGACGGCCGCATTGGTAAACTGTCTGGTGATCAGCAAGAAGTTGAAGCGCACGGCACTGTCTCTGCTTCGAAATGAACAGACCGCAGGCAGGGCCGGGAAGATACAAGATGTAAATCTGGGAAATATGAAGTTCCTTCACAGATTCCAGGTCCGTCAGCTCCTTCGGGAGATGCGTTCTGCCGTGGCGGTGGTGATCGGTATGTTTATCTGCCTGCTGGTACTTTTGATCTCTGTAGACTGCTATGTTCTGTGTAAGAACTTTGGAGACGCCTGCCTGGATGAGACGACCTATGCTTATATGTATACTTACAAATATCCCACGGAGGATGTGCCGGAGGATGGTACTCCGGCTTATGTGGAGAGTCTGAAAAAAGAGGCTTACGGTTATAATCTGGATGTGACGGTACTGGGAATCGATAAGGATAATCCATATTTTCCGGTGGAGACCAGCAATAAGAAAAATGAGATCGTGATCTCCAGCGCCGCAGCACAGAAATTTGGCGTGAAGGTCGGTGACAAACTGGTGCTTTCCGATGAAGTGAACGAGAGAGATTATGCGTTTACTGTCAAAGATATTGTTCATTTTGCCTCCGGTGTTTATGTATTTTTAGACCGGGATGCCATGCAGGAACTGTTCGATCAGGAAGACGACTATTATAATGTAGTATTCGCCGATCATGCACTGGACATCGACAACGGCAGACTGTATTCTACGGTATCCAGAGAAAACGTGGAGGAAAGCTCTCAGATATTTACGGATATGATGGGACCTATGGTCAGCATGCTGGCGGCCATCTCCGCACTGATCTTCATGATCGTCATGTATCTGATGATGAAGGTCATGATCGACCGTTCTGCATTCTCCATTTCCCTGATGAAAGTACTCGGCTACCGAAAGGGAGAGATCCGCAGACTGTATCTGGACGGGAACTTCTATATTATAATGTTGGGAGCATTGTTGGGAGTACCGCTGGCAAAATGGTCCATGGATCTGATCTTCCCGTATTTTATTTCCAATGTGGCCATCGGAATGGATTTACAGTTCCCGCCGCAGTTGTACGGCATGATCTACGGAGGCATCCTGATCTGCTATCTGGTGATCAACTTCCTGCTGGTGGGCAGACTGAACAAGCTGGTGCCTGCGGAAGTATTGAAGAATAGAGAGTAAATAAGTAAGTAAATATAGGTAACAGTTCAGCCATGAACATATCTGGGCACAGAAATCATGCTTGCATGATTTTGCGGGCAAATATGTTCATGGCTGAACTGTTACCTAACTTTTTTATATAAATACATACTAACCCTATTGACAAACTAGGAAATATAAGGTAATATCATCTAAAACATAGAAAACATATAGATTTACTAGGATATAAAAGACGAGGAGGATGACACCGTGGCAGCAACCTTTGATACGACAGAACAGAGAATCCTTAAGATCATAGATGACAACCGGGAGACCATCGTAGAGTTCGCAAGAGATATTTACGATCATGCAGAGCTGGGCTACAAGGAATTCCGCACTTCGAAAAAGTTCGTGGATTTTATGAAGAGCTTACAGCTGCCGGTACAGACAGATCTGGCCATCACCGGAGCAAAAGCCTATTTAAATAAAGAAAAGGCCGGAAATGCATCCCTGGCATTGATCGGAGAACTGGATGCCCTGGGGATTCCGCAGCATGCACATGCAAATCAGGAGACACAGGCAGCTCACTGCTGTGGACATCACGCACAGCTGGCAGGAGTCATCGGAGCGGCGCTGGCACTTACGGATGCAGAGGTGGCACAGAAGCTGGATGGACAGGTGATCTTCTTCGCCACACCGGCGGAAGAGTACGGTGAGATCGAATTCAAGAATCAACTGATCGCTGATGGCAAGATCGCTTACGGTGGTGGAAAATGTGAACTGATCCGCATCGGTGCTTTCGATGATGTGGATGTGGCACTGGCGCATCATATTTCCTTAGAGGGAATCCGGCTGGGAAGCAACAGTGGCAATGGTTTTGTATCCAAGGTGATCCGTATCAAAGGAAAAGCAGCCCATGCGGCGGGATGTCCGGAAAAAGGTGTCAACGCCTTATCGGCAGCAAGCCTGGGGTTACAGGCACTGGCACTGAACCGTGAGACCTTCCGGGATGAGGATTGCGTGAGGGTTCATCCGATCCTGACCAAGGGCGGAGATCTGGTCAATGTAGTTCCCAACGAAGCGGTGCTGGAGACACTGGTAAGAGGCAAGACCCTGGAGGCTTTCGCAGATGCATCCGTCAAGACAGATCGTTCCTTCAAGGCAGGAGCACTTGCCATGGGAGCAGGGTATCGTATCGAGACTATGCCGGGCTATCTTCCTTCTCTCTGGCAGCCGGCACCGGAAGAGATGGCCGATGCGGTGAAAGCACTGGCAGGAGAAAAAACGGTATACGAGGTCAGACCGGAGGAACACAGCGGAGGATCCACAGATGTGGGAGATGTACAGCATCTGCTTCCTGTGATCACTTTCAATACCGGCGGTGCTGTAGGTGGTCTGCACCAGGTGGATTTCGATATCGTGGATGAGGAAGAAGCCTATGTGCTGACAGCCAAGATATTTGCCCTGAGTGCTTACCGAATGTTGAAGGACGGCGCGGAAGTGACGAAGCGGACCAAACAGGAATATCATCCGAGATTCGCTGATAAACAGGAATACATAGCTTTTATGGACAGCTTTAATAAGGTGGAGGAAGCGGACATTGAGTAAAGCAGATTATAAAATAGAAGGAACGGTTCCCAGAGAACTGTTGGTAAGTGAAGTGAGAAAGGCCGCAAGACAGTTCGCCATGCAGTTCTTCCATTTCAGTAAAGTATTATATGACCAGTTCGGACTGGAGAAGACCAAAGATATCGTGAGACAGACCGTATTCGAACTGGCAGTGGACCGGTCGGATCAGCTGCGGGAAAAGGCACTGGCGCAAGGCCTGAAGGCAGATTCCGTAGAAGACTTTATGAGTGTTATCGACCTTCCCTTCACCGGATGGATCCCGGAATGGGGAGAAGATCACTGTCCCTATGCGGAAGTGTGGAGAACTTATTTTGACAAATATCCCTGGTTCCGAGAGATCGCACCGTTTTACTGTGACGTGATCGACACTACTACCATTGAGAACTTTTCCAAATGTCTCTCCCACAGGATCACACAGAATGTCATCCTGGAAGGTACCTGTTGTAAGAGAGAGTACTTTGAAAGCGATAAGGTGAAGCGAGGAGAATACACTTATGGAAAAAAAGAAGAAAACTAAGAATAAGAAACGTTTTACCTGGGTGAATCTGGCACAGCTGCTCACCGTGGCGGCACTGCTTCTGTGGATGCAATGGGCAGTAGATTCCGGCAGGGTGCTTACGATCTTCGTGGCGTCCCCGACTTCCATCGTGGAAGAGGGCATTAAGATCATTACAGACGGAACCTTATGGCCCCACTTATTGCTGACGATCCAGGAGGCACTGGCAGGTTACCTGTCCGCAGTGGTAGTCGGTATTGCGGTAGGTCTGTTGTGGACACTGTTTCCGGTATCGGAGAAGTACATGAATGTATTCTGTTCGGCAATCATGGCAGTTCCGAAAGTAGCAATCCTGCCGCTGTTGATCCTGTGGTTTGGCATCGGCTTTCAGTCCAAGGCGTTTCTGGTATTTTTGTTCTCGGTATTTACAATTCTGTATAACACAGTGACCGGAGCCAAGGAGTGTAAAAAGGAATACCTGAAGGCGGCAAGGGTCTTTCGGGCCAACCGTTTCCAGACCGTATTTCTGGTCATCATTCCGGCGGCACTCCCTTCCATCTTTAATGGATTGAAGCTGGCAGCGGCAACGGCACTGACCGGTGTCCTGTTCTCGGAAATGCAGTCGGCAAGAGCAGGACTTGGCTATCTGCTGACAGAGTCCCAGAACCTGTTGAACACCCCGAGGATGTTCTTCCTGATCATCCTGATCACCTTATTATCCGTAGGTGCGGTAAAACTGATCGATGCCATCGAATATGCTATCAGCTATCGATGGAGACATGTATAAGCAAATAAATTTTTCAATAGACGAGGAGGAAAATGTTATGAAAAAGAAAATATTCAGCGTATTACTGACTGTGGCACTGGCAACCGGAGTACTGGCAGGCTGCGGCAGCAGTGCAGCAACCGGCAACAATGCAGCAACCGGAGCCGCACAGAATGAGGGAAGTCAGACAGCAAGTGCAACTACCGCAGGAGAGGAATCCGGAGACACCATCGTGATCCGTTCCTGCTTCGCTACCGGAATGACCGGTGCGGTGAACCGTTTTGCCATTGAAAAGGGTCTGTATAAAGAGCTTGGTATTGAGTTCGAAAATGTAGAGGCCAGCGCTGATACCAACTCCACAGTAATGTCCCTGATCACCAGAGGAGAGATCGATGTGGCAGACGGAGATCCCAGTTCTTATATCCCCGGTATCTACAACGGTGTGCCTGCCAAGCTGGTAGGAAATATGTGGAGATATTCCGGATGCTACTGGCTGGTGGCAAACAATGATATACAGGACTTCTCCGATCTGGAAGGCAAAAAAGTCGGTACCGCAGGAGCTTCCGGCGGAATGAGACTTTCCGTATTGAAGATGTTGGAGAAGAACGGTGTCAGCACGGATAACGTGGATCTGATCGCCAACGGCGTATACCAGACCGCTTATGCATCCCTGACTTCCGGCGAAGTGGACGCTACGATCATTCACAACCCGTATGCGGCACTGGCTGAGGCAGACGGCACCGGACATATCCTGGGAAGAGCCTGGGACTACATCCCCGACTACTATACCGGAACGATCATCGCAAGCAACAGCTTTATTGAAAATGAGCCGGAGAAGCTGCAGCGCTTCCTGACCGCTTATTATCAGGTACATGAAGAAGTTAAGAATGACTATTTCGACGAATTTGTTGCATGGGCAGCAAAAGAGATGAATACTTCCGAAGAGGTTATGAGAAAGGCCATCGAGTCGGAAATCGATGTATGGCTGGATTATCCGGTAATCCCCGAAGATCGTCTGGCTACCACCTTTGAATATCTGAAGGAGTACGGCTGGGTAGATGAAAATGTCAGCTACGAAGGAACCTACATCAACGAATTTGCGCAGGTAGCTGCAGATACCCTGGGAATGACCGACCCGGAAGCAAAATAATTGAGAATGCTCTGAAAATAAGAGACACAGGAAACGGAGGTAATGGAAATGCCCGCAATATCCATTAAAAATATCAACAAAACCTATATCGATCAGGATGGAAACGAAGTACAGGCACTGCATGACATCAATCTTGATGTGGCAGAAGGTGAATTCGTCTGCATCGTAGGTCCCAGCGGATGCGGTAAGAGTACCCTGTTAGAGATCGTGGCGGGCCTGCTGGATGCTACAAGCGGCGAAGTATTGCTGGATGGACAGCCGGTACACGGTACCAGCAGAGATATTGGCGTGGTATTCCAGGATGCCTCCCTGTTTCCCTGGAGAACCGTACGGAAAAATGTGGCATTCGGACTGGAGATCGCCGGAGTACCCAGGGAAGAGAGAGAAGAACGGTTAAAGCGTTATATCTCCATGGTCAGCCTGAACGGTTTTGAGAACAAATATCCGGCACAGCTGTCCGGCGGTATGCGGCAGAGAGCCGGCATTGCCAGAACCCTTGCCATGAATCCCAAGGTCATCCTCATGGATGAGCCCTTCAGTGCCGTGGATCATCTGACCAAATGCACACTGCAGGAGGAACTGATCAATATCCGTCAGGCAGAGAACAAGACGGTATTGTTCGTCACCCATGATATCAACGAAGCGGTATTTCTGGCAGACAGAGTCGTGCTGTTAAGCCCAAGACCCAGTACGATCCAGAAGATCTACGAGATTCCGCTGGAGCAGAAGAGAGGACGCAGTGATCCTCTGCTGTTAAAGATCGCAGCGGAAATTGCCAAAGATATTAACAGTGGCGGACAGGATATTCCCAACAACTATTGGGGCAACTTATAGGCGGAGAATACAGAGAATAAGGAGGCAGCAGTATGTTTCGTGACACCAGTATGGATTACCTTTCCAGAGATGAAGTACTTGAGATCTGGAATAACAATATGCGTCTGACAGACGAGCAGCTTTTAGCCATGGATGAGACAGAATTCCGGGCAAGAGTGAGAGAACGTTCCCATCATACCCTGGAGATCCAGGTATATGCCACCGCATATCGCCACCAGAAATTAAAACCCAACCAGGCAGATTATACGAAGCATCTGCTGGAACTGTGGGAGAAAAGAGGATTGGGAAAAGATCTGCCGGAATATCGGTATGCCTCTTTCCTGATCGATGCGGCGGAGAAACTGGTAAAGGGGGAAGACGTGGATCTGACACCTTACAAACCTACGCCGGTGACGGAACAGATGGAGAAAGACTTTTTCACGATTGTAAAGGAACGTAGAAGCGTCCGGGAATTCAAGGACAAGGAAGTACCGGATGAACTGATCGTAAGATCCTGGAAGCGGGGCTTTGGGCTGCTCACGGCTGTAATATACAGTCCATCCGCTATGTGGTGGTACGGGAGAAAAACGAGCCGGGACTGTTCCGCGGCAGTGACGTGCCGGGAGGTCCGGTGCATCTGGTGATCTTACAGGATATGAGATGCTACAGAGCCAACTCCTTTACCCCGGTGAGAAACCAGCTGCTGGATGCCGGAGCCGCCGGACAGAATATCGTTCTGGCAGCCCACGCCGTAGGACTGGAAGGTGTCTGGCTGACTTTCCCCGGAGAAGAATTTTGTGACAGACTGCGGAAACGCTTCAATCTGCCGGATTATATCCGCCTGGTGACCTATGTGGATGTAGGATACGGTGACCAGACCCCTTACCCTCCTCAGAGATGGGATGTAAAGGATACGATTCTCGGAAGATACTAGGAAGAAGGAGAGCGGCGCATGAATATTGTGATCATCGGTGGCAGCCGCATCGTACTCATCGGTTCCACTTCGGGAATCCGCAGAGACAGGGGCGGCACCTTTACCGAGACCAGAAAGAAATCCTCCGAAGAGGACAGGTCACTTTTAGAGACCTCTGACCTCGGAAAAGTCATCGCCCTGACTTTCCGTCTGTCCCCACAGGCAGTACTGGAGGAAGTGAATATCCGACCTTTACAGGGAGATACCTATTAGGCAGTCGATGGACTGCCTTTTTTCTTCCCAAGGAAACTCATTGAATGTTAAAAAAAAGTATGGTATGATAAAGGGCAGAACTGACAAAGATACGAGAATCACGGAGGTTTTTAGATACAATGGAACAGTACAAGCAGGAATTTATTGAATTCATGGTGGATTGTCAGGCGTTGAAGTTTGGCGAGTTTACCTTAAAGAGTGGCAGAAAGTCTCCTTTCTTCATGAACGCAGGTGCGTATGTCACCGGTTCTCAGCTGATGAAGCTGGGCGAGAGCTATGCGAAAGCAATTCACGATACCTACGGTGACGATTTTGATGTATTGTTCGGACCTGCCTATAAGGGCATTCCCATCAGTGTTGTAACCGCAGTGGCTTACAGCAAATTATACGGCAAAGAGATTCGTTACTGTTCCGACCGCAAGGAAGAGAAGGATCATGGCGCAGATAAGGGAAGCTTCCTGGGAAGCTCCTTAAAAGATGGCGACAGAGTCATCATGATCGAGGATGTTACCACTTCCGGCAAATCTATGGAAGAGACCGTTCCCAAGGTAAGAGGAGCAGCCAATGTAGAAATCGTTGGTCTGATGGTATCCCTGAACCGTATGGAAAAGGGTCTGGGCGGCAAAGTCAGTGCACTGGAAGAGATCAAGGAAAAGTACGGATTTGATGCACATGCCATCGTAACCATGCAGGATGTCATCGATCATCTGTACAACAAGACTTACAAGGGACAGGTATACATTGATGATACTCTGAAGAAGGCAATCGACGAATATTATGCTGTATACGGTGCTTAAGCAGACGGCTTCGAAAGTTTTGGATAGAAGACAGGAGGATTCCATGGAAGAGAAAATCTATAAGATCATGCGTGGAGCAGGTGCTCTGAATATTGTACTGGGAGTCATTTCCCTGGTAGTCGGAATCGCGGCAGGTGTGTTGCTGATCATCAGTGGCGGCAAGCTGGTCTCCGGCAAATCACGTATTCTGTTCTGATCACAAATAAGAAGGAAAACGTCGTCAGGGCGTGAAAATTGGGCATTTCCATACCGGAAGTGCCCTTTTCGGGTTCCATGGGGGATTGCAGGTTACTGAAAGGCTTGAAAATAGTATGCGGAAAAAGAACTACATTTTTACGAATAAAAAACATTCCAACAGGGCGATCATGTCGACCATCCTGGGGGGCATCAGTCTGGTGTCCCTGGGGATCGTGACGTATCTGTCCTACAGTCAGGGCGGCGTGATGCACGGTGGATACGGTGTTACCGGTGTGTTGGCCACCATCTATTCCCTGATCGGACTGATCCTGGGAATACTGACCCTTCGGGAAAAAGATATCTATCGTATCTTTCCCGTGCTGGGAACAATATTAAATGTTGTTGCCCTTGGAGGTGTCAGCTTTTTGCTGTATCTGGGAAGCCGTCTGTAACGGATATTCTGGAACAGAAGCATTGGATCACACAGCAGTTATTTAGATAGAAGGAGCAATCAGATCTATGGAAGAAAGAGAATTATTACTGGAACGTCTGGAACTGGCCTTAGACCGGATCCGGGAGATCCCCGGGGAGGACTGGCAGGAAGAAAGCCTGCAGCACTGGAAAGAATATTTTACAGCGGTAGCAAAATTTTTACTGCTGATCGAGGATACCAGACAGTTCCTGGAGCAGGGAAAACAGAACACTGCCACTTTGGAAGAGCTGAAACAGCGTAACCATGCCCTGTATGAAGATATTTTACCGGAAAATTATGAGAACAGCTTTGCTAATCCTGCGGTGGCTGTAAAGTGTCTGGGAGAAGAATTCGGCGCACTGGCCGCCTTCCTTTATACGGAAATGCGGAGCCTGATCGGTTTTACCTATGAGGGAAGACTGGACGAACTGGTGATCCGTATGGAACTGTTTTCTGAGGTATATGCGGCATTTGTATATGAGGAGCAGGAGAATCACAGACTTCCGTCTTATGCGTCCATCCGTGAGATTCTTTACTGGTTCGTCAGCGATTACGCGGATGTGGCGGCGGAAGCACGGGTACGGGAACTGGTATGCCCGGGGAATAATTTTGCGGCAGACATTATCCGAAGGGCGGAACTGACCGATCTGCGTTATCTCTATGCCTATGGAGAATACGTGGGGGAAAATGAACTGGCAATGGCGAAATTCCTGAATTCCCTGCCGGAAGAAACCATAAATACCATGGCAGACACTTATACCGAGGGGTACCGCATCGGTTTTGAAGTGACCGGCAAGGATCTGTCGAAAAAAGCTGCGGTGGATGTCCGTTATCAGTTGGGCTTCGAACGCATGATGCGGAGAGCTCTGGAGAATTTTGACAAAATGGGATTGCAGCCTGTGATCTACCGTGCAGCTGCCAGTATTTTATATAATCCCTCCATTTATAAAAACGGCTTCTACAGTGTCAGCCCCAACAGACAGTATGAGTTCGATCACAAGGATGACAAGGCACTGTTCTTGGATAAAATGTATTGCAGCCGGAAACTGGAAGTCATGCATACCGCTTTTGAAAAATATAAGACAGAGGCCAGAGGCTATGCGGGCCCGGCCGTGGTGGAGACCTTCGGTGAGAAAGATTTCGCACCGGTGAACAAGCCGGAAGCGGTGAAAATGACGGATGAGCAGAGCACTCTTATGGTGGAGCACCGCGCCCAGATGGGACAGTTGCAGAGACAGTATATTATTGAGGAAGGCGTAGCTTTACGATTATTGCGTTCCCCATCCCGGAGGTAGGGGACTGCTTTGAAGAACTTTTCCGGGAGACTATTCGGATCAACACCCTGGATTATAAAAAATATCAGAGGATCCAGCAGACCATCATCGATGCGCTGGATCAGGCAGACCACTGTGAGGTGAAGGGCTGTAACGGTAATCACACGGATATCACAGTGAATCTGTGGAAGCTCAAAGATCCTGCCAAAGAAACTATTTTTGAAAACTGCGTGGCAGACGTGAATATTCCCGTGGGAGAAGTATTTACCTCTCCGGTGCTGGAAGGCACAAACGGTGTGCTGCATGTGACAAAAGTGTTCCTGAACGGCTTGGAATATAAGAATCTGGAGATCACCTTCGAAAACGGCAGGATTAAAAACTACAACTGTGCTAATTTTGCCACGGAGGAAGAGAACAAGGCATTCATTAAGGAAAATATCCTGTTCCGCCATAAGACACTGCCGCTGGGAGAATTTGCCATCGGCACAAACACTACGGCTTATGTGGCGGCAAAGCGTCTGGGCGTGGAAGCCAGGATGCCGATCCTGATCGCGGAGAAGATGGGACCGCATTTTGCAGTGGGCGATACCTGCTATTCCCATGCGGAAGAGGTGAAGGTATACAATCCCGACGGTAAAGAGATCGTGGCCAGAGACAATGAGGTGGCCGCCCTTCGCAGTGTGAACCCTTCCAAGGCTTATTTTAACTGCCATACGGACATTACCATTCCTTACGATGAACTGGCAGAGCTGACCGCAGTGAAAAAGGACGGCGGGCGGATCCCCATTATTGCGAACGGCAGATTTGTCCTTCACGGAACGGAAGAACTGAATGAGCCGCTGCGGGAGTTGAATTAAAACTATTCAGCAAGCATTTGCAGAAAGCAATTTTCATGGCTCTGAATAGTTATCATAAGATTTGTAAATGTCAATAATATTTTGTGATTTTCTTTGAAATATCGTTAATTTCATCATAATGCACAATCCAACAACACGGATCACAGCAATGGATTGTTCATTATGCACAAAAAAGGCAACAGAAACAGACGGTAGCCGGGGGCGGTTGCCGTCTGTCTTTTTGTCTATACATGATATTTAAAGCCATGATTGCGGAAACGGGAGGGGAAGGGGTGACAGTCGGCAAGCAAAAAGGGCGTTCAGAATTTTGCAATGAAAAGTGCGTTTTCCGTTTTCCCCCTGAGGGGGACAACAAAAAACAAATCATTGCAAAGTTCTTCTCAAATTGCTTGCCGACGTCACCAAAAACCACCCCCTTTTTAAAAGCTTGTTTGTTCGAACGTTCGAACTTTTTACATTGCTTTCATTTCGTTGGATGACTTACCGTCAAACATACGCCGGGGGTAATTGTTTAACCACTCTTGCACCTCTGCGATCTGTTCCGGGGTAACGTCTGAAAAATCACAGCCTTTGGGAAACCAACGTCTTATCATGCGGTTTTGGTTCTCATTACTTCCACGTTCTCCGGGGTTATGTGGATGACAGTAATATATTGTCGTTCTGGGTTCACCGCCGTTTACAGACTTTTCAAGTGCTTGCTGATCGAGAAATTCCGTACCATTATCGCAAGTGATCGTCTGGAATATCTCCCGGAACTTATCAGTACCATAAGTGCGTTCCAGATCATCAAGGGCACATGCAACGGCGTTCCCGGTCTTGTCTGGTATCGGCATGATAATTTCGTCACGGTGCTTACGTTCTGTAAGAACAAGCAGACAGTTACTACTTTTTCCTTGTCCACCAACAACGGTGTCGAGTTCCCAGTGCCCGGCGGTCTTACGCTTCTTGATCTCACGTGGGCGTTCTTCTATAGATCTTCCCTTTAGATTCTTGTAAGAAGGGCGAACTTGTTTGCAATCCTGTTTCGGCGTATCTCTACGCCACGGCAAGTCTTTGTTAGTAACATTCATAAACAAGCCACGGTCGATATAGTGGTACAGCGTAGTAACACACACTTCCGTGCGGTACTTGCCTTTAGCGGTCTGCAAAGCGGCATAGGGGCTATATTTTAAGTCGACAATACAGTGTTCCACGTGCTTTACAAAGTCGTAGTCGTTGCCGATCTTGAGATCACGTCCTTTATTTTCGGCGTGGCGGTCATGTTTCTGCTGTCCAATCTCCGCACTATAATAGTCATATTCGAGCCATGTCTGACCATCACGCAGTTTCGTGCGCCCTCTCTTTATCTCATAATTGATTGTGTTATAATGCCGGTTCATCAGCCTTGCTATTTCTCTTTGAGTTTTTCCGTCCTTTAAATATATTTCGATTTTCAGTCGATCGCTGTAAGTCATATTTTTCGACATAAGTTTCCTCCCTCTCTGGCGGCAGTCTGCCTATATTCAACCGTACCAGAGCAAGCCCCAGAGCGTCAAGGAGGGCGGTATCTCTGGGCTGTGCCTTGACCCTCTGTAGCTTCTCTGGTGGGGCTTCGTGGCGGCGGTAGTGAGGGATAGCTTGTTCTGTAGCTGTCCAGGGCTTATGGCTCTGTATGCGGCTTGCGGTGGGCGGCGGCTTCCAGAGAACAGACAGTTCTCTGGACTCTCCGTGTTCAATTTTTTTTGCAAATGTGGGGGGACTTGCTGAAAATTGACAGAGGTGGGATTGGATCACCCCCAACCCCTCAAGGGGAGTAAAGCTTCCTTGTGGCTGTCCGGGGTGATCTGTTTAATACTTTAGTTCATAGTAGGTTATTTGTTGGTTTGCTTGCGGTATATCTACAGTTTTTACATATACAATACGGTCTGCATAGATTTTGCGAAAGTCCTCTTCGTCAAGAAGAAAATGTTCCTCCTCTGCAATGTGACAGTTACGACTGTAATAATAGCGGCGTTTTTCTTTCAAATGTTCATCAACGCTTTTTGTAATGTATTTTGTGATATAACTGCTTACTCTGCCAGTATCCAGAACTTTTGTGGCTGTGGTGAAGCCGTAAGACCAGTCTGTTATATTGTAAATGATCTGTTTTTTCCTGTGGTCTACTTTCCACGCTTTAAAGGTAAGGTTGTCCACGTTTGCCAGTAGCCCATGGAAATGATAGTGTTCCTTGTCTGCGTGTAATTCTGGAACTATAATATATTTCATATCCGGACACTTGCGTTGTTGTATATGATTGAGAAATGTTTTTAATCGGTAGACAATCATTTCATAATCAGATGCATCTGTTTTTTTGCGATCAAAAGTCAGAGTGATGAACCAATCCCATTTATTTGATCGTGCAATTCTGTAAACATTGTTTTTTGCTCTGGATGCAGAAACCGCCATAGCGTGTTTTTCGGCTTCCGGGGTGCGGTCACTTGTATCATGGGTCTTGTTTAGCAAGCTGTCCTCTGGTTTTTCTTTTCCAGTGTTTATTGCATGGTGGTAAAAAGTGATGTGTTCCCCGGTCTCATACTGGTAACGCCGACAATTATAAACTGTTTCCATGTTTCAACACTCCTTGTAATTTTTTTGCAAGGTGGTTCTAAAGTGTTGCTATTGTCAAGTAGGTGACCCGGAGAACGGGTCACAGTCTGCCTTTGTCCATGTGCTTTCTTCTTTTTGTAATAGGAATAATCTGTCCATTTCTTTCTGAATGGGTTTGAATGATTCTCTGGAGAAACCAAGATTTTGAAGTTGTTGAAATAATTCGTCTGGAAATAGTTTATACTTTTTATAGAATCTGATCTCTGTTTCGTTAAACAGATAATGCATATATTGATACATTGTTTTTTCTCCTTGTGTGTGGTGTATGAAAGTTCGAACGTTCGAACGGTGCGCCGTGCGCAACGCTTACCACGGCGCACCGTTTCCCCCTTACTTCTGCGATTTCTTCTGCGCTCTGGTATACTTCTTTGACGGTGTAGTTACAGCTTCCATATCAGAGGGCATATTGTTCTGTAACATGATAATTTCTGATTCTGGGATCATGTTCCCGGCTTTACAGTCTTTTGCAAGATTGTCCACGCAAGCCAGAGTATCGTAGGCATGATAATCTTTATCTTTTACAAACCAACCGAACCGGCGTAAAGGACGTACAAGCGTAGGGTCTGTTGCGTATTCCAACTGATAAGCATCATATTCTCTATGCACCAGAAAACGCCACTGTTTGTCGCAAGATATAACCCGGCTTGTCACTTGTCGCAATAATGCGTCTACGTGATTAAACCGCTGTGAAGTGTAATACAAGCTGATGTGGTGGTGGCGGCACGTCAGCAGAGCGTTAAGAAACAAGGGGTCAATGTTTGTTTTGAAAGTACGGCTGTTAAGTTGTACCGAAAATTCATCCCCCAGAACAAGAGTACAAGTCAATGTATCGTGTTGTTCATCATATGCCCGGACAGTTTCGGCAACGTCTACGATCTGCCGCAAAGAGACAAAAGGCGTGTAAGGTGTGCCGATCAAATCCACATTTGAAATGATGTTAATTCTCTGCGTTACCCATTTCCCCCGGAGATCATCATAGACAACTTTGTTGTTATACTTCTTGTACAGACTTGTTACCTTATGCACAGCGGAAAGGGTTTTCCCTTTACCGAACAACGCCACATAACAGATCAGTTTTCCGGTTTTCAGATTGCGCCATTTCTTGTGAATAATGTAATCCGGGATATCCTTTATAAAATTAAAAACCGTTGCAAATGGATGTAATACGGCAATGCGGAAGCAGACACTAAAATACACCATTACAATAAATGCTAACAGTACCAAATATACCAAATTAATCACCTCCCGGCTTTCATAATGTTATAAACAAATGATCCGATACATTCAAGGATCGCACAAAAGACGATCAACCCGACCATACAAGCCGGGGTAAACGTTGTAGCATCACCTATGATAAATTGAATAAGACTATCCATGTTTTTACCTCCTATTTAAGACCTACGCCATTAAAAGACCGAACGGCGTTCTTGATACGTTCATAGCACCATGCGAACACGATAAAAAACAACAATGCCGAAATGTTGTAATTCAGATCATCAATTTTTTCCTCAATGCTTTCCAGAGAAGCGGAATAATCAATCTGATTTTCCACAGTGTCCGCTTGATAGGCTTGCAAGTCTGATAAACTAATATACATGTTGTCAGCATTAACCACGTCACCAGAAGAGACTGAAAGGGTGTCAAGGCTAGTTGTAAGTTCGTCACTTGTTGCAAAATCTCCGGGTTCACTGTCTGCGTTAAATTCTGCGCTAGATGTTCCGGGGTCATTATCGAAAGATACGACATAACCAGAAGTATCACTATCGGTATAAACTGGGTTATCAGATACGCCAATGTCGAAAAAATCGTTCTGTAAATCTGTCTGCAAAGTGTCTTGAATTTCAATGTTTTCATTCATGTTTTGTCCTTTCTTGTGAAAATTGATCCTGTGTGTTAAAATTGTAAAAAAACACAGGGGGTTAATTTTATGAATACTTTTATGCAAATGTCGAGTGAAACACTTACAATAATAATATTTTTTGGAATTATGTTTTTTGTTGTAAAATGGTTATTTATATATCTGATAATTAAATCAGCTACAAAAAACGCAGTTCTTGAAGCGTATACTTTCATAAAGCGAAACAACGGGGGGAACATAAAAACCCCAGAAAATGAAATGAAAGAGGAACTTGAGGGTTGGAGTTAAGAAAATATTTTTCTTAAAATCACAAGTAGCAAAACGGCAATAAATGAATAGAAAATCACATTTGCAAGAGAAATAGAATACCCAAAAAGGTTTATATTCTCTTGCAAAATAGCCGTACATAAATAAATATAAGCTTTTATGATTTCCATTTTTACCTCCCTATAATACGCAAGATTACAATTACAAATAGAGATACACCAATCATAGCTGAAACCCAAGAGGGCAAAAAACCAAAAATAGCATTGATTAAAGACGGTAACTGTCCCATACCAGAATAGAAACTTTTCAAAATGTTTATAAATTGACTGAATAGTTCCGTAACATTGCTTATATCTACAGAAAAATCACTTGACGGTTTAGCGTCTACATCATTCCGAGAGTTTCCACTGTTTTCTACATTATCTATATCACTATCCGTTAAACCCTTATCTGATTGATTACCATTATTCATATTGCTTGCATCGTCCACGATTGAACCAGTAGAACCATCAGCATCAGCAAGATTATTAAAGTAGTGTGTCCATTTACTATATCTTATAGAGCCGTCACCGCATACAACATAATATCTTACATAGACTTCATAGCCGTTAAACAGTGAATAAGGGGTGCTTAATAAGGTCTTTAATGTAGTAACGGCATCATTATAACCGGTGATATTCGCCCATGAAAACCACCCTTGTTGTTCGCCGGTTATAATATTACGGTTTTCTATAGGGTATGTACTAATCAAGTCATTCCAAGATTCAGCGCCCAGATCACCGAAAGAATACGTTGAAAGCGTTGACATATTATCACCGACAGACACCCATGTTGTAAGAGAGTTTTTAAGTAATGTTAGATATTTATATTGCCATACAAGACTAGGAGTTTTTCTAAAAACATAAAAATCATCAGTAGACCAGAATCGCCCCTTTAATTCAAATTTATAATCATTTTGTGCATTAGTAAAAAGAAATGTACCATTATCATTATCTACAGAAAGAACTGGTATGGGGATAGATTCGTCTAATACCCCGGGCGTGTTGGGGTTAGATATTTTATCTATTGAACCATCAGCATTGTAATAGATCGTTACTGGTTGCCCTATGTAATATGCCAGGTGTGGCACACGGTAGCAAGGAAAAATCTTCACTTGCCGGATAAACTGAAAATCAGTTTTTCCCTTTTCCATTTCAGACCACGGCAAAGTTAATTGCTTGTCACTTGTTGCAAATTCTCCTTCATAGGACTGTAACTCACCAAGTTTGTCCGGCTCTGTGGTTGTAGCCCATGCGTAGGATACTTTCACATATTCTTCAACGTCAACTTCTTTTGCGAAAGATCGTTCGGTTGTGCCAGTCCACCGGGCTGTTTTACCGTTCATGGTAAAACCAATAAATGCATATGATTCGTCATTATTGTTGGGTAATTGCGGTTCACTTACAACGCCGGATTTATCACCAGTCAAACAATAATTAGTCATAGATTCATAAGAATCAAAAACAGGTAAAGGGAAATCATCATAAGAAATATCATGAACAAAACTATCATTTGTTATTTTATCTGAGGCTTTATCCCGGAAATTAAGTCCTGCCATATTGTGTGAAGTTAATTGATAATTACTAGTACCGATACTGGAAAAATAATGGTGAAGACCCTGACAATTATAATATTTCAGATTCGACTGATAATCACCGTATTCTGTAAAATAATGTGGATACTCATTATAGTTATAGTAAGTACGTGCTTGTTCGTTACTACCGATAACATAAGCGGCTAAATAATAAGTATTGAGTTTTATATTCCCGGACGTTGCCGGAAGTCTTACAAGACCATAAAATCTACTAGTATCATCCAATACACAATGATAATCATACTCACATATATTATTTTTAGAATCAGTGTATTGTCCGTGAATATCATAAGTGCCACTGTTTGAAGTTACAAAACACGACACAGATTCCTCAGCATGAACCGGGGTTACGCTGAACAGCACGGCAGAGACCAGAACGCCAAGCGTTAAGGCAATAATGCAGAGAAATGTCTGCAATTTGTTTTGATTGATTGTTTTTTGTTCCAACTTTTTTCCCTCCTTATTGAAATAATAGTAAAATATGGTCAAAGATATCTGACCATGAAGATGAAAGCATCATAATACAAGCGCATATTGTTGTAAGAAGACCGACAACAAAACCAATGTCAAACATAGGTGAGGGGTTATCTGTAGTAACGCACCCAAGACAAACAGATAAACCAATAAAAAAGATAAAAACGTATAGTGAAACTTCCATTGTGTTCTCCTTCCGTGAAAAAAAAGAGGTACGGCGTAATTGTTCCGTACCTCCTTGTGTGCGATCTTGATTAGTGAGCGGAACGCTTCGCTACGGCAAATACACCGAAACACATACAAGCAATGGAGATAGCAAGCATAATGTTTAACGGATACTCTCCGAACAGACCCATGATCTTTTTACATACATCAAGAATGGTGGTTACCAATCCAGTGTCAAAAGTGGGAGCGGCTTCTGCCGCCGCAATGATTGTTAAACCGGGCATATGTTTTCTCCTTTCTTATAGATAATGCAGAATACACACGTCTGTGCAACCGTCTTATTTATCTATAAATATTTTTTGTTTATAAAATCAGCTTGCTGAAATTACCGGGGTAAAAGTTCGAACGTTCGAACTTTAGAGGGAAGTGTGGGGATCGAACCCACTCCGACTGTCGTTGTTGTTTTCTGTGCGCACGCCACTCACACCATGAAATACTTCCCCATATTATTTTTTGGTTGTTGGGTCATGTGTTGCTGTTGCATGGGTGGGGGTGATACTTTGTGTACCATTCCGAACCCCTCCCATGAAAAACTACGAAAGCAAAATGCGCTTTTCTTGTTTTTCTATGGTGTCCCCTTGCCCCCCTCCCAAGGGGACAAAAGGTCAAGGGAAAAAGCGCTTGATCCGGGAACTGGTAAAGATATAATTGCTTATAGTCGGGCTGAACCCTCCGGGCTTCACCCTTGCCACAGATAACGCAACTGCGTAGTTTCTAAGGGCAAGAGCATCACCAACGAAGAAAGGCGGGCGGCGGCAGACGGTAGCTGTTTGGCTATGGTCTGCGGTGTGGCTGTCCGGGGGATTTATAAGGGCTGTTATAATCTTTTTGCGCCGGGAGGTGGGATAGTGCGCCCACATCCCGGCAGAATACAAAAAGATCAAGGGCGATCTTGTTAGTGGTTGTATGCAAAATGTACGGCGATCTTAAAAACCGCAAATACAACAAGCACAGTAACCACGTAAAGAACAAAATTCAAAAGCGGATCAGTTGGTTCGACATTACAGTTACAATGCCGTGACGCCGTTGTCGCTACTATAGCCGGGATAGAATTCATAATGCTTTGCACCTCTATATATAGAAAAAGCCGGGAATGTATCCACGTTCGTTTCTTCTGGGGTGATCCAAAAGATAGAAAGGTGGTAAAAGGTAAAGTTCGAACGTTCGAACACTCCCGGCGTTTTTCACTTCACACTTGCCCGGTAGTCTGTAGGGAGACCGCCGGGCATCACACCGGAGAACATACCGGGGAGAAGATTTCAAGGCATAGTTTACAGTGGCGGCACAATGGCACACCCAAGGAATACCGTTCTTGCTTCTCTTTACTCCCTAGACCCGGATGTTCTGGGCGGCTTACTTCTTGTCCTTATCCTTGCCGGGATCAGCGGCGGCAGTACCGGGGGCGGTAGCAGTTCCGGGGAGATCATAGATGCCAGTCACACGCAAAGACTTTTTACCCTCATACTCACTGATCTGCATACCGAACACGTACTCCTTGAAAAGTTCCTTGTTCTGCTTATAGACTTCCTCTGTGCATGACATACTTGTTGCTTCCGATCCCTGCAATACAGCAAGTTGATAATACTTGTTGTTGCTTCCGGTCATGCTCTTTTCTTCAATCGCTACCAGAGTACCTCTGAACTGTGTTGCTAATTTCATAATTGTTTACCTCTTCTTTCTTTACACATGGGCGGTCAGCACCATGGGGATAATGTTATATGTTTATTTTGAACACCTAAACAATGCAAGGTGATTCATGCAATAAATACCAAGAGCCAACAGCAATGTATTAAGAGGAATATAATCACGTTCTATAAGAACGCCGTCATTATGCAACTGATTCATTTTCAACGAAAGCGCAACCAGACGTTCCACTACTGTTTGCAAGGTATCGGGGGGAGTATCTTTCCCCAGAACAGCGGCGCATGATTCTATATCATCAAGCACCGCACGACCAACCGGGGAAAGGCTAGGAGTTACCATTTCACAACGATCTCAATACGCTTATGGTCAGCTTCAAAGTTCTTACTTTTTAAAGCCTTTTCGATCAGATCGTTGAGACCATCGAGATACTTGTTGTAATCGTCAATGTTGTGGAACGTAATAAGAGTTTGGCTGTTTACCTCCTGTGCTGTGGTGTCGATGATCGTTTTACTGTTGGAAGTGTCAACTTCTGCTGTTTTGCCCTGTGTTTCGTCCTGTGCTTCTCCGTGAAGTTCTTTTACCTTTTTCTTAATATCACGAACGGACATATCAACAGAAAATTCCGTCAACTGTGCGTCCGTCACACCCAACAGGGCTATAAGCTTACTACTCTGATAATCTTTCAGTTCCGGGCGAATCTCTTCCAGAACGTTCCCGGCATCGTCACGTTTTGCGAAACGTTCTACAATGTGGATAAAGTCGCTACACGTTCCACGGGCGATGCCGTGTTCTTTAGCGGCGCAATCGTAAATGTTTTTGTAGCCCAACAGACCAAAAGCAGACGTTGAATACATCCAATAAAGATCAAAAGCGATTCTGGTAAAGGAACTCTGAACATTGCACAATGACTTACTAATAGATGCATTACGCTTTCTGGCTTCTTTCAAGGTCTCAATGTCTTTCAGTTCTTGCGCCTTTTTAGCTTCCACCTCTGCCTTGTTGGTGTCCTCCACCGCCGGGGCGGCGGGGGGATTCATGGGAGCGGCAACGGCTTTCTTTCTGATACTCTTTGCCTTTGCCGGGGTCTGGGTTGCGGTTTTCTTCTCTATGGTTGTTGTACTCATTTATTTGTCCTCCTTATCGTTTAACTCTCTGTAAATATAATCAGCAATTTTTACGGCTTCACTGATAGGTAAATCGGCTTCGATGCTTGCAATGTGTTCATACATATCAGCACCGCACGGACTACATAAACCATAGCGACAATGGCTTGCAACAATCTTGTAGGTGTGAATGCGCATCTCTGCGGAATCAAATAATTCTTCGAAATGTATAACACGGATAAGGCATTCAACATGAGAAACAACTTCAAGCGTTTCAAAGACAGCCACAACTCCGGTAAATGAATCGACAACTTCCATGAGGTCAGCGTGCTTGAAAACTGCTGTGATACAACCGAAAAAAACTATCTAACATATCGAGTGCCATTCCGTGGAAAATTTCATTTACTGGAATAACTTCTGCGGTCTCCGTGTTGATAATTACGTTTGATTTTTTGTCATACTTGTACATATTTTGTCCTCCTTGTGTGTGGGGTTCGAACGTTCGAACCAGTTAAAAAACATTCTGTTTTTACAAGAACAAAAGTGCTGTGTCGTCTCGCTTCCCCGCATAAGTGTCGAATACATACGTCGCAACGTGTTCTCCTTTTCACGGTCGGGGCATTAAGTGGGGTAGGTTGACCATGACTTTTTATCGCTTCTCGCACATCCCACCGTCCTGCTTGCTTTTGGTTGCTTGTAAAACCAGTTAAAAAAATAGCCTTGTGATCGGAATTTCGTGTCATTTCCTTATCACAAGACTATTGTATAATTTTCAAGTTATCATAAGATTTCATAAAACCATTGCATCATTGAAAAGATTTTAGTAAGATAAAATATATATGGATAAAATCGGTGCAACCGATACATGAGGAGGACATTATGGCAAATACAGAGAATTTCCCTAAGGTTGGCATTGTAATGGGTAGTGATTCCGATATGCCTGTGATGGCAAAAGCCGCAGACATTCTGGAAGAACTGGGCATCCCTTATGAGATGACCGTGATCAGTGCTCACAGAGAGCCGGATGTGTTTTTTGAGTATGCAAAAAGTGCGGAGGAAAAAGGCTTCAAGGTGATCATTGCCGGAGCCGGTATGGCAGCGCATCTGCCCGGCATGTGTGCCGCTATTTTCCCTATGCCCGTCATCGGAATCCCGATGCACACCACTTCCCTGGGAGGCAGAGATTCTCTGTATTCCATCGTTCAGATGCCCTCTGGCATCCCGGTTGCCACAGTAGCCATTAACGGCGGCGCCAATGCAGGACTTCTGGCAGCCAAGATCCTGGCTACTTCCGACGCAGAGCTTCTCGGAAAGTTAAAAGCATACAGCACCAAATTAAAAGAACAGGTAGAAGCCAAGGATGCAAAATTGCAGGAGATCGGCTATAAAGCATATCTGGAAGGCATGAAAAAATAAGAAGATAAGACAGAGAATCCGGGACCTCTTAAGAGGCTGTCCCACTAAATAAAACGAAAGAGCCCCTGCGGCGGAAATGAGGAGAAAATGGATTACAAGAAAGCTGGAGTAGACATCGAAGCAGGCTACAAGTCTGTAGAACTGATGAAGAAGTACGTGAAGGAGACCATGCGTCCCGAAGTAATGGGCGGCATCGGTGGTTTCTCCGGAGCATTTTCCTTAAGTGCCATTAAAGATATGGAGGATCCCGTGCTCCTGTCCGGAACCGATGGTGTAGGCACCAAGCTGAAGCTGGCATTTTTAATGGACAAGCATGATACCATCGGAATCGACTGTGTAGCCATGTGTGTGAACGATGTGGCATGTGCAGGCGGTGAACCTTTATTTTTCCTGGATTATATCGCATGCGGACGCAATATTCCCGAGAAGATCGCTACCATCGTAAAGGGCGTGGCAGAGGGCTGTAAGAGTCTGACGCAGCACTGGTAGGCGGTGAGACCGCAGAGCATCCCGGACTGATGCCTGAGGATGAGTACGATCTGGCCGGATTTGCAGTAGGTGTGGTAGAGCGTAAGGATCTGATCACCGGCGAGAACATCAAGCCCGGTGATGTACTGGTGGGAATCACTTCCTCCGGTGTACATTCCAATGGTTTCTCCCTGGTGAGAAAGGTATTCGATATGACCAAAGAGAGCCTGGATACCTATTATGACGAACTGGGCAAGACTCTGGGTGAAGCACTGCTTGCTCCCACCAGAATCTATGTGAAGGCTATGAAGTCTGTGAAGAACGCAGGCGTTAAGGTAAAAGGCTGCAGCCATATTACCGGCGGCGGTTTCTATGAGAATATTCCCAGAATGCTTCCTGAAGGCATCCGCGCAGTTGTGAAGAAGGACAGCTACGAAGTACCCGCTATTTTCCGTCTGATGCAGAAAAAGGGCAACATTGCTGACGAGATGATGTACAACACCTACAACATGGGTCTTGGCATGGTGCTGGCACTGGATCCCGCAGATGTGGACAAGACTCTGGAAGCACTGAAGGCAGCAGGGGAGACCGCTTACGTGGTAGGTACCTGCGAAGCCGGTGAAAAGGGTGTGACCCTATGTTAAGAGTAGTCGTACTGGTATCCGGTGGAGGAACGAATCTGCAGGCGATCATTGATGCTATCGCAGCGGGCAAGGTCACCAATGCGCAGATCGTCGGTGTCATCAGCAACAACAAGACGGTGAAGAGCCTGGAGAGAGCACGTAATGCAGGAATTCCTGCGGTATGTGTGTCTCCGAAGGATTATGAGAGCAGAGAAGTATTTAACGATGCGTTGCTTGCAAAGGTGAAGGAATTTACCCCGGATCTGATCGTGCTGGCAGGCTTCCTGGTGAAGATCCCGGAGACTATGGTGCATGAATACAGTAATCGTATCATCAATATTCATCCGTCTCTGATCCCCTCTTTCTGTGGTGTGGGATACTATGGACTTCATGTGCATGAAAAGGCACTGGAGCGCGGTGTGAAGGTCACCGGAGCCACCGTGCATTTTGTGAATGAAGGCATGGATGAAGGCCCTATCATTGCACAGAAAGCAGTGGCAGTGGAAGATGATGATACCCCGGAAATCTTACAGAGACGTGTCATGGAACAGGCTGAGTGGCTGCTTCTGCCTCAGGCGGTGGATGACATTGCCAATGGACGGATCTGCGTCGTAGACGGCAAAGTAAAGCATAACAAATGAGTAACTATTCAGAGCCAATGGGCGAAGTAATCACCATGAGCAAATAGCATACAAACATGTTATTCAGGAAAGCCTCGCAGAGGCGGTTTTGCGAATGGGGGGTGAATAGTTACGGAATAAGGAGAAACATAATATGGGTATGAAAGTATTGATCGTAGGTGGCGGTGGCAGAGAGCATGCCATTGCAACCTGTGTTGCAAAGAGTCCTAAGGTAGATAAGATCTATTGTGCTCCGGGCAATGCCGGAATCGGTCAGATCGCAGAATGTGTTCCCATCGGAGCCATGGAATTTGACAAGATCGTTGCTTTTGCGAAGGAACAGGCCGTTGACCTGACCATCGTAGGTATGGACGATCCTCTGGTAGGCGGACTGGTAGATGCACTGGAGGCAGAGGGCCTGCGTGCTTTCGGACCCCGTAAAAATGCAGCAATCCTGGAGGGCAGCAAGGCTTTTTCCAAGGATCTTATGAAAAAATATAATATTCCTACCGCAGCCTATGAGAATTTCGATAATGCGGAGGATGCCATCAAATATCTGAAGGAGCAGGCAAGTTTCCCTACCGTGCTGAAGGCAGATGGCCTGGCACTGGGAAAAGGCGTACTGATCTGCAATACGTTGGAGGAAGCTCTGGCAGGCGTGGATGAGATCATGCTGGACAAGAAATTCGGTGCGGCTGGTAATCGTATGGTCATCGAAGAGTTTATGACCGGAAGAGAAGTCAGTGTACTTTCCTTTGTAGATGGCAAGACCATCCGGATCATGACTTCTGCACAGGATCACAAGAGAGCGAAGGACGGCGATCAGGGACTGAATACCGGCGGTATGGGAACCTTTTCTCCCAGCCCGTTCTATACCGAAGAAGTGGATGCATTCTGCAAGAAATATATTTACCAGGCTACGGTGGATGCCATGGCAGCGGAAGGCAGACCTTTCAAAGGCGTTATTTTCTTCGGACTGATGCTGACACCGAACGGCCCCAAAGTACTGGAGTACAATGCAAGATTCGGTGACCCGGAGGCACAGGTGGTACTGCCCCGCATGAAGAACGATATTATCGAGGTCATGGAGGCTTGTGTGGACGGTACTCTGGATCAGATCGATCTGCAGTTTGAAGACAATGCTGCAGTCTGTGTTGTCCTGGCCAGTGATGGCTATCCGGTATCCTATGAGAAGGGTTATGTGATAAATGGACTGGAGAAGTTCAACGGAAAAGACGGCTATTATTGTTTCCATGCGGGAACGAAGCTCACAGACAAGGGAATCGTGACAAACGGCGGACGTGTTCTGGGAGTGACAGCCAAGGGAGCTACCCTGAAGGAGGCCCGTGCCAATGCCTATGCGGCAACGGAATGGATCACCTTCGAGAACAAATACATGCGTCATGACATTGGCAAGGCAATCGATGAAGCGTAAGACATGTCAGGATACAGAAGGAGTTGCAGATGAAAAAGACAGTACAGAGAACAAGTAAATTCAAGGCTTTCTGGGGAATGTTTGCATTGGTGCTTGTGCTGGGAGCAGGACTTTTTGCCGAGAATCTGGCGTTTGTCAGCCATGCGGAAAGCGCAGCCAAGGTAACAGCATCCAGTGCAAAGATCCGTAAGAGCGCGGATTCTTCCAGTGAAGTCATCGGCAGTGCGGCAAAGGATAAGACCATTTCCATCAAGAGCCAGACCAAGGGAGCGGATGGCTATACCTGGTATGAGGTATATGTGGATGCGAATACGCTGGGATATATTCGTTCCGATCTGGTAAGCATTACCGACGGATCTACCCCGCCGTCTTCTTCAACTACGACCACCACGACAACTACAACGACGACTACCGCAGCAACACCGGCTCCGGCAGTGAATGAAACACCGGTGGATGTCACAGCGGTGGAGCCTGTAAGTGCTACCGTGACGGGCGGACAGTCGGTGCGTGTGCGCAGCAATGCATCTACCACGAGCCAGATCGTAACCCAGCAGAGAACGGAATGGCTCTGACCGTCACCGGACAGGCTACCGGTACGGACGGCAATACCTGGTATCAGGTGAATTTCATCGCCAACAATACCGAAGTGACCGGATTTATCCGTTCCGATTATGTGGCGTTATCCGGAGAACTGCAGGCACCTTCCACAGAGCAGCCTGCGGAAGAACAGCCTTCGGAAGAACAGCCCGCCGAAGATACACAGACCACTTCCAAGGACTGGGATACCCAGTTGCAGGGAGATGCATGGTATCTGTTAGATATGGTAGGACAGAAACAATACAAGATCGATGATCTGTTCAGCTCTATTGACCAGATTACTGAGATCAATGCGCAGTTTGAGACCAATCAGAAGAAGATCACCAGTCAGAAGGTCGTGATCATTATTCTTGTCATTCTTCTGGTGGCAGCGGCGGCAGCAGTCACTCTGCTGATCTTCAAGATTAAGGATATGACGGATGCGGCTGATTTCTCTGATGCGGAGGAAGCAGCACTTCGCAGAAGAAGAGTGGACAGACCCCAGACCGGCAGAGGTCAGGGTGGAAGACCGGCACCTCAGGGCGGCAGAACCCAGGGTGGCCAGAAAGTGATGCATGAAGTGGGAGCAGAGAGACGTCCCGCAGGAAAGCCCGCCGGACAGGGCGGCAGACCGGTGCAGGGACAGAGACCGGCAGGCCAGCAGGCAAGACCCGCGACACAGGGAGCCAGACCTACGGCACCCCAGGCCGGAAGACCGGCACCGCAGGGAACCAGACCTGCAGCACCCCAGACCGGAAGACCCGCACCGCAGGGAACCAGACCTGCAGCACCCCAGACCGGAAGATCCGCACCGCAAGTAGACAGACCGGTAAAACCGGCACAGAATAACGGTAATCCGCAGGATCCCGGCTGGAAGTCCAAGAACTTCATGTCCGATGATGACGAGTTCGAATTCGAATTCCTGAACTGGGACGGCGACGAAGAACAATAGGAATAAAAAGACCGGAAACGGCATCTTACGAGAGTGGGATGCCGCTTTCTTTTTAAAATTTTGATAAACTTTCCCGGTCTGCAGTTGACAGCACCGCCCTCACTGTTATAATAGACGTATAACAATCGGTGACAGTGGGAAGGGAGTGATTTTGATGATAATAGAGATAGATTTCAACAGTAATGAAGCGCTCTATATGCAACTGCGCAATCAGATCATCATGGGAATTGCCACGTCACAGTTTCATGAGGGAGATTCCCTGCCGAGTGTACGGCAGCTGGCGGATACCATCGGGATCAATATGCATACTGTAAATAAGGCCTATACGGTTCTGAAGCAGGAGGGCTATGTCAAGGTCGACAGGCGAAAGGGAGCCGTGATCGCTCTGGATGTGGACCGTATGCGTGCGGTGGATGAATTGCGGAAGGAACTGCAGGTAATACTTGCTAAGAGCAGCTGCAAAAATATTTCCAGGCAGGAAGTACATGAATTGATTGATGAAATTTATGAAGAATATGGAGGACTGAATTGATGCAGTCACAGTTTACGGATAAAGCGCAGAATGCGCTTGCCCAGGCCGGCAGATGTGCCAGAGGCCTGAAACAGGGCTATATCGGGACCGAACACATTCTGGTGGGACTCCTAAAGGAAGATACCGGTGTAGCCGCAAAAGTGTTGGCGGATAACGGAGTAGAAGTGGATCAGGTCATGGAAATGATCCGGGATCTGATCGCCTTTGAAAACGGTGTGGCCGTGAAGGACAAAGAGGGATATTCTCCCAGAGCTGCCCGGATTCTGGAAGAGGCACACCGCCAGGCTGCCCGTTTCGGACAGAAGCAGACCGGCACGGAGCATCTGCTTCTTGCACTGATCAAAGAGGGCGAGAATGTTGCCGTGCGTCTGCTGAACACGTTGGGAGCCAATGTGCAGAAGATCTATGTAGATACCCTGATCGCCATCGGACAGGACGGCAATCTGTACAAGGAAGATCTTGGGAAAAAGGGAGACCGCAAGGCGAAGCAGTCTACACTGGAACAATACAGCAGAGACCTGACGGCTCTGGCCAGAGAAGGAAAATTGGATCCTGTGGTAGGCAGAGAAGAAGAGATCCGCAGAGTAGTGCAGATCTTAAGTCGCCGCACGAAGAACAATCCCTGTCTCGTCGGAGAACCCGGTGTAGGTAAGACCGCCGTGGTAGAAGGTCTGGCAGCCCGCATTGTGGCAGGAGACGTACCTTTTACCGTGCAGAATAAGAGAGTACTGACATTAGATTTGTCGGGAATGGTGGCAGGAAGTAAGTACCGTGGCGAGTTCGAGGAACGTATCAAGAAGGTATTGAAGGAAGTGACGGAGGACGGGAATATTATTTTATTCCTGGATGAACTTCATACGATCATTGGTGCCGGAGGTGCGGAAGGCGCCATTGACGCTTCCAATATCATGAAGCCTTCCCTGGCCCGTGGAGAGATCCAGCTGATTGGTGCCACCACCATTGCGGAATACCGCAAGTATATTGAGAAGGATGCGGCTCTGGAGCGCAGATTCCAGCCGGTGACTGTGGAAGAACCTACAGAGGAAGAGGCGGTCCGTATTCTGGAGGGCATCAAAGGAAAATATGAGGATCATCACCATGTGCAGATCACCCCGGAGGCCATTGAGGCTGCTGTCAGATTGTCCAGCCGTTATATCAATGACAGAAATCTGCCGGATAAGGCCATCGATCTGATCGATGAAGCTTCGGCAAGCGCAAGACTGAGTGCATTGGATGCCCCGGATAAAGCGAAGGAGATCGCTGACCGTATCCACGAGATGGATCAGGAGATGGAGAGAGCTATCCGCATGGAAGCATTTGACCAGATGGCAGAGATCAAGAAGCAGCAGGATGCGCTGGTGAAAAAATATGACCGCCTGATGAAAAAGCGGGAGAAACAGGAAGCGGGCAATGTTATCAGTATCGGTGAGAATGAGATCGCCGAGGTCGTTGCCCAGTGGACCAAGATCCCCGTACAGAAGCTGGCGGAAAAAGAGAGCGAACGACTGTTAAAACTGGAGAAGACGCTGCATAAGCGTGTCATCGGCCAGGAGGAAGCAGTGACTGCAGTGGCCAGGGCCATGCGCAGAGGCCGTGTGGGTCTGAAGGATCCCAACCGTCCCATCGGCTCCTTCCTGTTCTTAGGTCCTACCGGTGTTGGTAAGACGGAACTGTCCAAGGCATTGGCAGAAGCCATGTTCGGCTCTGAAGATGCCATGATCCGTGTTGATATGTCCGAATACATGGAAGGCCATTCGGTCTCCAAGATGATCGGATCACCGCCCGGATATGTAGGCTTTGAAGAAGGCGGACAGCTGAGCGAGAAGGTTCGCCGTAATCCCTACTCTGTTGTTCTGTTTGACGAGATCGAGAAAGCGCATCCGGATGTATTTAATGTTCTTTTGCAGGTACTGGATGACGGTCATATCACGGACTCCAAGGGACGCAAGGTCAGCTTCAAGAACACTGTGCTGATCATGACTTCCAATGCGGGTGCACAGCGTATCGTGGATCCCAAGAATCTGGGCTTTGCCACAGAGAAGAGCGAGACAAAGGATTACGAGAAGATGAAATCCAATGTCATGGAAGAAGTAAAGCGCAGCTTCAAGCCGGAATTTATCAACCGTATTGATGATATTATCGTGTTCCATCAGCTGAACAATGAGAACATGAAGGAGATCGTGAATCTTCTGGCATCCAATCTGTACAAGAGATGTGAGGATCAGCTGGGGATCCATCTGACCATCACAGCAGCGCTGAAGGAGCATCTGGTATCCAAATATGCGGATAACAAGATGGGAGCAAGACCCTTGAAGCGTGCGATCCAGTCCGTGGTAGAGGATGCTCTGGCAGAGGAGATCCTGCAGAAAAAGGTGGTACCGGGAGATAAGGTATCCGCCGGATTCAAGGATGGAAAAGTTGTTTTTACCGTGAAAAATTAAGTATTTGTAACTATTCAGTCACTCAATTTGCAAAATCGCTCTTGCAGAGCGTTCCTTTTGCTCATTGAGGTTACTTCGTCCTATAAATTACGTCAAAGGTTCTTACGAATGCAAGCATTCGACGTACCTATGACACAATTTACATGACTCTGAATAGTTACAAAATAAATAAAACTTTTTGTAGAAAAACAGGGTGAGATATATTATACTGTAACTATTCAAACCCCATTCGCAAAGAACGAAAGAGAAAGATGTATTGCGGATGCAGTTACTTTCAGGAGGACAGACAGATGGCAGTAGTGGAAGAAATACTTCGCAGTGAAGCAGACGGATCTATCAGTTTTGGTAATCACAAGCTGGCCAAGAAGGCAAAAGTGGAAGATTATGAGCATGCAGGAGATCTGCTGAAGGTTAAGACCTACAATGAGATGACAAAGCTGGAAAAGAACGGCATGTTTTTATATGAATCTGTTCCCGGAACCAGTGTACTGGAGTTCAAGGAAGCTGACAACAGTGTGGAGTTCATCGTAGAAGGTGACGAGGATTCCCAGATCACTGTAGGACTGAAGGACGATACCGAGTACGAAGTATTTATCGACGGTAAGAACGTAGGAACCATGAAAACCGGACTTGGCGGCAAACTGAGCCTGAGCGTAGAACTGGAAGCAGCAGGTGAAGTACCTGTTAAGATCGTAGAGGCGTAAGGACGCACTGCAAAGGAGTCCAGGCACGGAGGATATTGTAGTACTTCGTGACTGGGCTTTTTTTAATATTCAGAGTTTCCGGAGGCGGTTTTGCGGGGGCTGAATAGGTATTACAATGATTGAGGAGAGAGCATGGCAAAAGGAAAGACGGCCACTGTATTTTTCTGTCAGAACTGTGGCTATGAATCCACGAAATGGCTGGGACAATGTCCCGGCTGCAGAGAGTGGAATACTTTCGTGGAAGAGACGATAGATAAAACGGAATTGAAAAATACCGGAAACGGTGCAAAGAGAGACAGGAGAGAGGCTTCGGAGCCCTGTGTGCTGTCGGAGATCGCTATCCGGGAGGAAAATAAGACTCTCACCGGAATTAAGGAACTGGACCGGGTGCTGGGAGGCGGCATTGTGCAGGGATCTCTGACGCTGGTAGGCGGAGACCCCGGTATCGGTAAATCCACACTGTTATTGCAGGTCTGCCATAACTTATCCACGGCGGGACATAAAGTATTGTATATTTCCGGTGAGGAATCCAAGGTACAGATCAAGATGCGGGCGGACCGTCTGGGGGCTTTTTCGGAGCATATGCTGCTACTGTGTGAGACGAATCTGGATATCATCAGTGAAGTGATCCGCAAGAGCAAGCCGGAGGTCGTGATCATCGACTCCATACAGACCATGTACAACGAGAACGTGTCGGCGGCGCCGGGAAGCGTGTCTCAGGTGCGGGAATCCACCGGTATTTTGCTGCAGCTGGCAAAGGGACTGGGAATCTCAATCTTCATTGTAGGCCATGTGACCAAGGAAGGTACGGTGGCAGGTCCCAGAGTGCTGGAACATATGGTGGATACCGTTCTTTATTTTGAAGGGGACAGACATGCGTCCTACCGTATTCTGCGGGGGGTGAAGAACCGTTTTGGATCTACGAACGAGATCGGTGTTTTCGAGATGCGGGAAACGGGACTGGCAGAGGTCAAGAATCCTTCGGAATATATGCTGAACGGACGGCCGGAGAATGCCAGCGGCTCTGTGGTGGCGTGTACCATGGAGGGCACCAGACCGCTTCTGATCGAATTGCAGGCACTGGTGTGCCACAGTAATTTCGGCATCCCCAGAAGACAGACCACCGGTACGGATTTCAACCGTGTGAACCTGCTGATGGCGGTATTGGAGAAGAGATCGGGAGTGCAGCTGTCCTCCTGCGATGCCTACGTGAATATTACGGGAGGTATCAAGATCCAGGAGCCGGCCATTGATCTGGGAATCGTGCTGGCGATTCTGTCCAGCTTCCGGAATAAGGCATTGAATCCGAAAATGGTAGCTTTCGGAGAAGTGGGATTAAGCGGCGAAGTCCGCGCGGTCAGCATGGCAAAACAGCGTGTGGCGGAGGCGGAGAAACTGGGCTTCGAGGAATGCGTGGTGCCCTACGTGTCACTGGAAGAGTGCAAAAAAGGAAGCAAAATCCGTGTCATCGGCGTCAGCTCCGTGCAGGATGCCATGGACCGATTGTTCTAAAGAAGCTTTTTAGCATTTCATTATGAGGAGGACAAAGATATGGCCGTAAGAATAGGAATTGATATCGGCAGCAGTACCACCAAGATCGTAGCTTTTGAAGGTGAACATATGCTTCCGCCCATGGCAGTCAAGGCAGACAGCCAGGTGGCATCCCTCTACGGTGCTTTCGGAAGATATCTGTATGAGAATAATCTGCAGCTTTTAGATGTGGAAGGTGTCTATATCACCGGCGTTGGAAGCAAATATGTGGAGAAAGCGGTATACGATCGTCCGACCTATAAGGTAGATGAATTCGTTGCCACAGGAACCGGAGGCTATTATCTGACGGATAAAAAGGAAGTTATCGTTATCAGTATGGGAACCGGAAGCTTTTTCGTCAAGGTGACGGAGAATGAGATGAAGCATTTAGGTGGTGTCGGCCTCGGTGGCGGAACCATCTGCGGACTGTCCTCGATCATACTGAATACCGGGGACATCCATGAGATCGTCCCTCTGTCCCGGAAAGGTGATGTGGCAAAGATCGACTTGCGGATCGGCGATCTGGCCAAGGAAAAGCTCCCCGGCCTGAACCTGGACGTGACTGCGTCCAACTTCGGCAAAGCGGATGCCCAGTCCAAGCCCGAAGACATCGCGGCTGGTATCGTCCATATGGTCATCGAGAACATCTGCCAGGCCGGAATCCTGGCCTCCCGGAACACCGGCATCAAGGATTATATCCTCATCGGCGGTCTGACCAAATTCTTCGAGTGCCGCCAGATCATCGAAGACTTCAAGAGCCTGTGGGATGTGAAGGTCACTATTCCGGAGTACTCCGATTATGCTACCGCTATTGGGGCGGTGATTGCGCCGGATGCGGAGAAAGAGGAGATTTGAGAAATAAAAAAGTAAGAGGGATTGATTTCTCAATCCCTCTTGGTGTATAATCTATTTAGAAAGTAAGTCGGAGGTGAAAATTCCGATTTGCCCTCAGTAAAATACTAGAAAAGAAATAGCATCTACTTTGGCGAGGGGATGCTATTTCTTTTTGTTATTATCGTCACCATGTCTGTCAATGTATGATAAAGCTGCAAAGACAACTAACAACAGAGTAAGTACTTCCATCGTATTCATGGGCATCACCCTCCTTTGTAAGACTAGAGGGCATCTAACAATCGGAAAATCGCATCCGCTTTCTGTTCGATTACACAAATACAGTATAACATAAATCGAACGTATGTTCAATATCATGATGAAAAACATTCCTGTTAATTCACATTAAAATAACACCCCATCATGGCGTGATTCTTCAGATCGCGCCATGGTGAGGTAAAAAGTGTTACCAAAACAGAAAATAAAAAAAGCCGATAAAATCGACTTTTGAAAGCAGGGGAAGAGGGGATCGAACCCCCGTTAACGGTTTTGGAGACCGCCGCACTACCGCTGTACTATTCCCCTATGAAATTGTATCAGCTGAATCACTGACGAAAGCTATTATAGCATAGATGTTTATCATTTAGCAAGTGAAAATTTTAAATTTTTGCAAAAACTTTTGCAATTCCGGGGAAAACCACAAAGAATACCTTATAACACAATTAAAGCAGCCGCAGGCGGGAAACCTGCAGCCACTTTAATTGTGTAAAAGGGGAATTCTTCCGGAAATCTACTTATATAAGCGGTTCGGCTCTCGCCGAACATCCTAAGTATATTACACATTTCGGCTTTTGTCTACTATTTTTTTGCATAAATTTTACAAAAAAAGATTGTGTTATGACAAAAACGGTGAGAGGAAATGTATATAATCAGATACATAGGGGGAAAAGCTTGATTCCCGCCGCAGATTTCGTGTAATATAGGTAGTAAATGAGTATGAGAAAGTACGGCAGATAAGGGCTGTACGGAAATGAGGGAAAATATGGAACAGCATTTTAATACCCCGGCAGAAGTCATTGATAATAACATGAAGGCCGGAGAGGGCAAGGCACATCTTCCTCTGGGCAAGATGATCCTGTTAGGCATTATGGCAGGTGCTTTCATTGCACTGGGCGGAGCTACCAGCAGTACTGCGGCGCATGCTATTGACAACGTAGGTCTGGCCCGATTCGTAGCCGGTATCATCTTCCCTGTGGGACTGATGATCATTGTATTTGTAGGTGGAGAACTTTTCACCGGCAACTGCCTGATCGTCATGGACGTGGTAGGCAAAAAGGTGACCTGGTTCGAATGTATCCGCAATCTGATCGTGGTATATTTCAGCAACCTGATCGGCGCGCTGATCATTGATACCCTGATCTACTTTTCCGGAAATCTGGACTACACCGGCGGATTGCTGGGGGCTTATGCCATCAAAGTGGCAGTCGGCAAGGTAGGCATTTCTCCGCTGAAAGGAATTACCTCCGGTATCCTGTGTAACATTCTGGTATGTATTGCGATCCTGATGGCAGCGGCAGCTACGGATATCGTCGGTAAGATCTGGGCGATCTTCTTCCCGATCATGGCCTTCGTAGTCGGCGGTTTCGAGCACTGTGTTGCAAATATGTTCTACATTCCCGTAGGCATGATGGCTGCACAGAATCCCGCGTATGTTGCAAAGGCACAGGAAGCATACGGCCTGACCGCAGAGCAGATCCAGGGACTGACAGTACTGCACAGCCTGAACAACTTTATTCCCGTTACCATCGGCAATATCTTAGGCGGAATGGTATTCGTAGGAATCCCCTGCTACTTTATTTATAAGAAGAAGTGGCAGAAATGGCATGAGGAATCCAAGAACGCATAGGACGGGAAAGTAAATACAGAGCGGAACAGAAGCAGCTTGGGATAATGATAAGATCCCCGGCTGCTTTTTGCTTATACGATGTAACCGGTATAGCTTTATGTCTGCACAGGAGTTTGCAAGGGATGAACCGGATATGGATTTTCAGAATTATAAACGAAATATTAAATCGCATTTTTACACATGTAATATAAAAACATTAGAAAAACGGAGATAAAACGAGAAAATAAAAGAAATAGTTATTTAAATAACGGTGAATGCGTTTGAAAAACTCGGCATATAAAACTAATATAAACTATAGAAATTAGCACTCGATAAAAATGAGTGCTAACAAATGAAAAAGAGTAATATGATATTTAAATAGTTATAAGGAGGCAGTTGTCATGAGTTTGAAACCTTTAGGTGACAGAGTAGTATTAAAACAGTTAGTTGCAGAGGAGACTACCAAGTCCGGTATCGTGCTCCCCGGTCAGAATAAGGAAAAGCCCCAGCAGGCAGAAGTTGTTGCTGTCGGCCCCGGCGGTGTCGTAGACGGTAAGGAAGTAAAGATGGAAGTTAAGGTTGGCGATCAGGTCATCTATTCCAAATACTCAGGAACCGAAGTAAAGCTGGATGATGAAGAGTACATCATCGTAAAGCAGAGCGACATCCTTGCAATCATTCAGTAATTGCAAACCTAAAAAGAAATTAAGACTAAGAACAAATAAATTGGAGGCTGATTATTATGGCAAAAGAGATTAAATACGGCGCAGAAGCCCGTGCAGCATTAGAGGCTGGTGTAAACCAGCTGGCAGATACCGTAAGAGTAACCTTAGGACCCAAAGGAAGAAACGTAGTACTGGATAAGTCCTTCGGCGCACCCCTGATCACCAACGATGGTGTTACCATTGCAAAAGAGATCGAGCTGGAAGATGCATTCGAGAACATGGGTGCACAGCTGGTAAAGGAAGTAGCTACCAAGACCAACGATGTAGCCGGTGATGGTACTACCACCGCAACCGTTCTGGCACAGGCTATGGTAAATGCAGGGATGAAGAACCTGGCAGCAGGTGCTAACCCCATCATCCTGAGAAAAGGTATGAAGAAAGCAACCGCATGTGCAGTAGAAGCCATCGGTAAGATGAGCCAGAAAGTAAACGGCAAGGAGCACATCGCAAGAGTAGCTGCAATCTCCGCAGGGGATGAGGCTGTAGGACAGCTGGTTGCAGATGCTATGGAGAAGGTAAGCAACAACGGTGTTATCACCATTGAAGAGTCCAAGACCATGCAGACCGAACTGGATCTGGTAGAAGGTATGCAGTTCGACAGAGGTTATATTTCCGCTTACATGGCAACCGATATGGATAAGATGGAAGCTGTTCTGGATAACCCTTATATCCTGATCACTGACAAGAAGATCTCCAACATTCAGGAGATCCTGCCTCTGTTAGAGCAGATCGTTCAGTCCGGCGCTAAGCTGCTGATCATCGCTGAGGATGTAGAGGGCGAGGCACTGACCACCCTGATCGTTAACAAGCTTCGTGGTACTTTCAACGTAGTAGCTGTTAAGGCTCCCGGCTATGGTGACAGAAGAAAAGCCATGCTGGAGGATATCGCAATCCTGACCGGTGGTACCGTGATCAGCTCCGAGCTTGGTTATGAACTGAAAGATACCACAATGGATATGCTGGGTCGTGCAAAATCCGTTAAGGTACAGAAAGAGAACACCGTGATCGTAGACGGTGAAGGCGATAAGGAAGCATTACAGTCCAGAATCGCACAGATCAAGAAGCAGATCGAAGAGACCACTTCTGATTTCGACAGAGAGAAATTACAGGAGAGACTGGCTAAGCTGTCCGGTGGTGTTGCAGTTATCCGTGTAGGTGCTGCTACCGAGACCGAGATGAAGGAAGCTAAGCTTCGTATGGAAGAT
>ERZ859980.268-NODE-268-length-37536-cov-1.602972_pt1 | contig 37536 bp, 41 predicted proteins | sample MGYA00509984_ERZ859980 | MGnify/ENA primary metagenome ERZ859980 (study PRJEB30046, sample SAMN00715173) | human gut metagenome | study: EMG produced TPA metagenomics assembly of the A metagenome-wide association study of gut microbiota in type 2... | reverse complement strand
TGTTGTAAATCTACCTGATAATCCTTCAGCAGGTGTTGCGATTAAAGAGAAATTAAGTTTATATTCAAGTACATACTTATCTGCTCTATCACGCATGAATTTTATTATTTCATATCCTAATTTTTGAGCCCTTTTACTTTCTCCATGATGCTCACCAATTAAAGCCTTCAAACATTCAGCTAAACCTATGAACCCAAATGTTAAAGTACCATTCTTCAAAACTGGTCTTAACGAGAATTATTCTTTAATCCCTTAGAATCAATCCATACACCTTGTCCTAATAAGAATGGGAAATTATATACTTTTTTACTACATTGAATCTCAAATCTTTCTAGTAATTGGTCTTTAACTAAGTCCATTACCTCGCCTAATTCTTTATAAAAACCTTCCATATCTGTCTTCTTATTTGAAACAATACCATGTTTAATACCTAATCTAACTAAGTTAATTGAAGTAAATGATAAGTTTCCTCTTCCAGATACAATTTCTTTACTAGGATTAGCCGGATTAGCCATTACCCTTGTACGACATCCCATATAAGCAATTTCTGTTCTATAATCTCCAGGTTTATAATACATTTTGTTAAATGGTGCATCAATAAATGAAAAGTTAGGGAAAAGTCTTTTAGCTGAAACCTTACAAGATAATTTAAATAAATCATAGTTTGGATCTCCAGGATTATAGTTAACTCCCTCTTTTACTTTAAAGATTGAAATAGGAAATATTGGAGTTTCTCCTTTACCTAATCCTGCATCTGTTGCTAATAAATAATTTTTCATTACTAATCTACCTTCATTAGAAGTATCTGTTCCAAAGTTAATAGATGAGAATGGTACTTGAGCACCTGCTCTCGAATGCATTGTATTTAAGTTATGAATAAATGCTTCCATAGCTTGATAAGTAATACGATCTGTTTTACTTAAAGCTTTATCATATGCCAATTTAAAAATTCTTTCTAAAATATCACTGTTAGCATAGTAATCACTAAATTCACTGATATCAAATTCAATACTAGTTAACTTATCTATTTGTTTAACTATATTATCGAATTTTACTAATCCTAAGAATCCATCTAACTCTAAATAATCATATAACATTTGTTTAAATTGTTTTTTAAATGTTTTTAAAACTCCTGGAGCCATAAAATAATCGAATGCTGGTATACTTTGTCCACCATGTTGATCATTTTGATTTGATTGAATAGCAATAGCTGCAAGTGCAGAATAAGACATTATATCGTTAGGACATCTTAAATGACCATGACCTGTTGAAAAACCATCTTTAAATAAGTCATTCAAGTCTATTTGGCAACATGTAGTTGTTCCCATTGGCAAGAAATCCATATCATGTATATGTATCAAACCACTGTCATGTGCCTCAGCAAATCTTTTTTGCATTTGATATGATTTTGCAAACTCTTTTGCTAAAGTTGATCCATATTGAAGCATTGTACCCATTGCTGTATCACCATCTACATTGGCATTATCACGTTTTAAATCAACTTCTTTAGCATCTTTTAATGTCAATGTTTCAATAGCTTTAGTTAATTTATGATATCTTGCTTTAAATATCTTTCTTGACTCATTTCTTCTTTCTCTATATGTCGCAAAAGATTCCATAACATCTTCATATCCAAGTTCTTTCAAATTCTTTTCTATTAAATCTTGAATATCTTCAATTTTAATTAAATCAAGTTTATCATAGTCTTTATTGATTTCTTCAATAACAGCCTCATATACCTTGTTAGCATCTTCTACTGTATAAGAATTCTCAGTAACTAAACCATCAAATCCCTTCTTAATTGCAACAGCAATCTTTTCTCCTTGAAATGTATCCTTTTTTCCATCTCGTTTTACTACTTTAAGTTTAGGATCTTTCATAATCGTTGTACTCATAACTTACCTCCACTGCCATAAAATACTTTTTACAATTTAAATTCTATACTGCCTAAAATGATTTTTCAAGCAGGTTTGAATACATTTTTTTTAGTAATTTTTTAATTCCTTTATATTACGTCATTTTAACAAAAAATTTTTTTGTTCGATTTACGACAAATTTACATTTTTTTGCACTTTTTTAAAACATTGTATTTTTGTAAAATGTAAAATTTGCTATTTTCCAATCAGCGTAGTTAACTAAAAGTATTATAAAATAACGTTTTTGCTAAAACAGTCTGTTTTAAAAATAGTAATTTTACTCTAAGCAAGATTTTTAACTTCATAATTTTTCAAACTACCTAAAAAGAAAAAAACTCACTCATTTGCAAATTTTATTGTTATGAGCAAGTCTCAAAATAAAGTTTAATCTCTTTAAATAAAATGAATCCTGATTATTTATCGAATAAACTAATCTATTAAATTTTTCTTTATAAGATGTATCATCATTTCCAAAACATTCACTATAAAGATATTTTAATTTTGTATAATTTTTATTTTTATATGTATATATTAAATCTTTTTCAACAAAGTTTTTTTTCTTTTCTTCTCTTCTGGTTAATAAACTCTTATCTAAATCTTTATTATCAGTTTGATACTCGACATCTAATTTTTGTAATGTATCACATATTTCTAATACTTCTTCTTCCTCATCCAGTAATAAACTACTACTATAAATTACTTTTCCCTCTTCATTTAATTCAAAAGCGTAACATCTTTTTCCATTACTAAAAAGAAAAGCATATTTTATCAAATTATCAAACGAATTACCAAAAACTATTGTTTTATTTTCAATGTCACTCATAAATTTATGACTAAATGTCACATTATTATTTAAAATGTCTTCCATTACCCTATCTGAAACGCGAAACATAGGTATCCTTTTTATATGTTCAACTACATCTTCACTATTCCACTCAAAAAATTCATACATTCTCTTTCCATCAATAAAATTAAGTAATATGTCATATATATATATCATATAATTATTTTCCTTTCCTAAATATAGAGATACTGACTATTAAAAGGCCTATTAAAAAACAAAAACACTCTTTATGTGTACATAAAAAAAATAAATATTCTAAGAAATCATAATAAAATGTAAATAAGTTACTATATATTATTATTGAAAAAATACCTATTATAAGTAAAATTATTCCTACTATAAATAGTATTACTCTAAACATAATTTCTCCCTAATTAAATTTATGAGTAATCTAATTATAGTATACTTTTAAAATCTTAATTTATACAAAAAAGAGAAAACTAAATTTAGTTTTCATCTATATTTAAACTGTTATCTAATTCTTTTATTTCTACCCTATTAATTGCCTGAAACTTTTTAGAAAGTTTCTCTGTTGTTATTGAAAAACTTTCTACGTCCTTATTAACAGTTTGGATACTTCTAGATAGTTTATCCCATCTATCTTTATAACGAGAAAATTCTACTCCAAGTTTATTTAACTCTTCATGAATTACTTTGGTATATTTATCTCTTTCAATATTTTTTATAATCATTTCAACGACTGTAAGTGTTGATATTAGTGTTGTAGGACTAGTAATCCAAACTCTTTTTTTATAGGCATAATCAATGACATCCTGATGATAAGCATTAATTCTGCAAAAATGGCTTCCGCTGGTAAAAATAAAATAGCTTGATCTGATGTTTCACCTGGAATTATATATTTACTACTAATGGCATCTATATGTTTTTTTACATCAGCCTTGAACATTTTTTCATACATATTTCTTTCTTCTTTAGATGTATTATGATCAACCATTTTCTGATAATTTTCTAATGGAAATTTTGAATCAATCGCAATTACTCCCAATGGCTCTGGCGCAAATAAAACACTGTCCGCAATAACTCCAGTACTAAGCATACACTGCATTTTATAAATCTTATCATTCTTTTCACCAAATATTGCCGCTAAAATATGATGCAAATTAACTTCCCCAAAAATACCTCTGCTCTTCTTATCAGTTAAAATACTTTCTAAAGATATAATATCACTGGATAAATTATCTATCTTTTTTTGTGCTTCATCTATTTTACTAAGTCGTTCTATAACATTTGTAAATGTTTTATTTGTCTTTTCAAAATTATAATCTAGTCTTTCATTTACCTTCTCATTAATCATCATGAGCCTATTTTCTACATTGGTATTAAGTTTATTAAAATCATCATTCATATTTTTACTTAAACCGTCTTTAAAATTAGCCAACTCTTTCATAACAGAGACTTCAAACCTTCCTAGTCTTTCCGTTATATTAGCATCATTTATCTCTTCTTTTTTATTTTTTATTAACATAATAACAAGTATTATTATTACTATCACTAATAATCCAATAATTATAAACTCCATACTTATACCTCCATCAGTATGATTATATCACAACTTATTTAAAATTTTCCAACATATCCACTATATCCATCTCTTAAACTGTAAACCTTATAACTATATTATTTAAATAATTACTAACTTTCTTACTTCTATTTCCATAATCACAAAAAACCACATAATTATTTTCCTTTTTTAAGTATTTTTCTGGATTAAGTAAAATAATATTTTCCACAATATTAATACTTCCTGGAATAGTTCCCTGTAAATATTTATATGCACTTCTTATATCTATAAATAAACTGTTTTTATCTTTTGCATCAAGAAAAGTAATTTCCATACTACCACCTCATAGTAATATATGACTTTTTAATAGTAAGGAAACAAAAAAAGTAGAATTATCTACTTAATTTTATAAGGTTTATTTTTAGTACCTTTTCCACTCTTATACATTGTTTTACTGTTTAAATGAATAACTGGTCTAATATCAAAATATGATGATGCATAAGTTGATTTTATTATACCACTAGATGAAACATAATAAACATCTGTATTATTTTTAGAATTAGCTGTTAAAAGCCACCAATCACTATCATGTGTTGCTAAATAATTATAGTTTTGACATGACACATCTGTAGCTTTTGTACATGACTGATCAAGGCTAGCATTAATGTAGTCAGATAGAGTTAAAAGACCAATCTTAGCGTTATCCATAGTTTGAGAGCATTCTAAACTATTATTATTAAATGCATCATTTTCTCCTCTCATACCATGACATAATTTATAACCACTAAGATGTTTCATAGTATTTTTAGAGAAAAGTAATGGATCAAAAGACTTAGTATCTTGTTCTTTTGCTGCTGTATAAATACTTGTTAAATAAGTATTCATTCGACTAATTTTAAAACTATTGTAACCATAATTAAATTCTTCTGCTGTATTATATCTATCATCCCAGTAAGTAGACATATCATAAGCTCCATCTAGTATTAAGACAACATCATCATTACTATCTACCTTAACTATACGCCATAAGTTGTCACCCAACTTAACATAGTTATTAACATTGTCACCTCTAAATACGTATTCTCCATTCATAGAGTAAAGTCCTGCATCATTAGTTACAATATTAGATGAAGAAGTAACTTTTCTAAATAGTTCAGTAGTTTTATATGAAGAACCACAATCTAAGTATGGTACATAAACATATTGATCGTCATTATTTTCAACTACTACCTTACCACTACAACTAGTAGCCTTACTACTATATTTTTCCAACTCTTTCATGTATTCAAGATTAATTAATTTCTGTAAACTAACTTCATTAGTTCCTTTATCTGCTTTAGGAAGCAAACTCTTATTATCAGCATAATATGATTCAGCAGCTTTTGACATTATATTTTCTACATCAGCAAAGCTTCTATTTCCACTCCTTGCTAGTGATAAAAGCCAAATTATTACTAATATAAAAACTGTAAACATAATTATTATTAGTATTAGTTTTTTCATTCTTTGTTTTAACAAAAACTCATCATTTTTTTTAGCATATATTTCTTCTTTCATGTCATCTTCATCTTTTAATGCTTCTACTATTTGATCATTATTATTTTTCTTTGGATCTATCATTTTAACTCCTCATTTCCGTATTAATTATCAAAAAAATCATCAAAAAATTCATCGTCTTCTGAATCATCATCAAGATCTAGTGAAATTTGTTGTTGATCTTTATTTATATCTTTATTTTCATTAACTTCCGCAACAGGTTTATCATTTGTTGAAGAGTTATTGTTATCTTGAATAGCAGCATCCGGAATAGTGTTAGGCTTATTAGCAGCCTCTTCTTTATCACGTTTTTCCTTTTCTAGTCTTTCTTCTTCTTCTAACTCAGCAATTTTCTTATCGATCTTTTTAACTAAGTCATCAATATTTAGTGAAGAAGGCATCACAGGAGCACCATCATCGTCATCATCATCTACACTATCAACAAATGGATTAACTGTAGGTCTTGCTGCATTACTACCAAAAGGAGACTGAATATTTCCACCATTAGTTCTATTATTAATGCTATTATTTGGCATCATTCCACCAAATGGAGTAAACATTCCACCAGGTATACCAGGCATCATAGGATTACTAGGGAAAGAATTTTTATTATCACCATTACCATCATCAGCAGCATTCATCATTTCTAATAATTTTTTCTTCTTTAGATCTTTAACAAATTGTTTTATATCAAAAACATGAACTTCTTCTTTTTGTCTAATTGGATATTTTGCTTTAGGATATTTTTCACCCCAATCTATCTTATAGTTAGGAGTAAACTTAGTTTTAAATGGAGACATACGAAGTCTTAATATTATTACTTCATTTTCCTTCATCTTTTGTAAATCTGTAACGGTTACCAAAGGAGTTGAAGCCGTTTTAGCATCTTTTTTCGATTTCACTTCTCCACACATTTTACTAATTTCTTCCAAAGCTTTAAGTTCCGTTGTAACAAGATAAATTAAGTTACCACAGTTACCACGAAGTGTTTCAGCCTGTTCTTTTCCATAAACTTGCTCTAACTGAGCAAAGTTTTGGATAATCATTGTAAATCTAATTTGTCTAGAACGAGCCGCCGTAATCATTGTAGTTACATCTTTAAGTGGTGGCATATTAGCAAACTCATCCAATAAGAAGTTAGTACGTACAGGTAATGCACCACCATGAACTTGAGCAACACTAATTAAAGTTTCATAAATTTGTTTTAATAAAATTGTAACAAGTGAATGGTATGTTTTCTTTTCATCTTGAATAACAATATAAACTACAGTAGGTCTTTCACCAATAGAACGTAAATCAACATCACTATGAGAAAGCATTTCACTTAAGTTTTCACGAGAAGCAAATAATTGAATTTTTTGTCTAAATACAGATAAAATACTTTGTTTTGTTTCATTAGCCGCCATTACGGTACTAGTAGCTTTAATATAAGAAGCACTAGTTGGATCTTTACCTTGAAAATATTCTTTGATATAAGTAGAACCACCAAATTTATCTTCTCCAACACTAGTTGCTAAACTAATACTATTAATATTAATTTCATCAGGTTTTGCATCTTCAAAAAGTCCAAGAGCAACACCGGAAAAATAATCCGCTGAAGTTTTTTCCCAGAATGGATCTCCACCTTTATTATTTTCATCATATAAAATATTAAGTGCAAGGTCATCAAGTAACTCTATAGCTTTATCTTTATTTCCTTCTTTATATAGTTTATAAGGTAAATCCATTGGATTCCAAGCATTACCATTTTGTGGATCACGGAAGTTAAGTAAAATAACATTATATCCACGAGCCTTAAGCATATTTGCTGTTTCCTCAAATATTTCACCCTTAGGGTCTGTAATAATCATAGATTCGCGCTTTTTAGCAAGTATCTTTACTGTTGGGAAAATAACTGTCTGTGTTTTTCCTGATCCAGTAGCACCTATTACTAAAGTATGATTTTCACCATTATCAACATAAACATTTTCACCTTTATATAATAGTGGAGTTCCAGCATATTTAGCATATTTACTATGAATATTAACTGCTTCTACTTTTTTACTCTCAATAATTTCTTTTTCTTTTGACCATCTTGAATAACCTTTGTCTTTTTTTTCAGTTGTTAAACCAAAACCCTTATCAAACTCAAATATATATGATTTTACACTAGCAATAATAGCAATAATAGCTATTAAATAAAAACCTAAAGTAGATGCTATATACTCTTTTGAAAATGCTGGAAGAGGATTAAATCCAGAAATTCTTCCTTCACTTGCAAAAGTAGATAAATTAACTACCAATATAGCAACAACATACAATAGGAATATTGCAAAAACAACTACCATCCATAAATCATCTGAATCAATACGTAACTTTAACTTCATACCAAGTCCCTCTTTCTCTAGTGAGATATTATACACAATTATTTATTGTAAAGCAATAATTGATATTTATTATCTTTAAATTGATACAATCCATATTCATCATTATTGCCAACACTATAATGACTACATTTAGTAATAATTTGAGAACCTTTTGTTCCTTCTACTTCAATAATACCATATAAATAGGCATAACAGCCAGAAAGATTAGCTCCCTTACCATAAATTCTACCATAAATTACTTTATTATTACCATTATCATTAATAAATATAAAACTATATGATGATGAAACATCATGATCAGCAAATAAGTTTGAAACAATATACATTACTTCATTCTTATTATCATTATCGAAATCATAATTCACCTTAAATGCATATGTATAATCATTTTGAATGTCTCTTGAAATTTTATAATGATCTAACACCTTATGTATATAAGTCCAGTCAGTAGCATTTACATTAGTCTGATTAAAACTTTTATGAGTAATCTTAATTTTACCACCTAAATATAATTTATCGCCTGCCACATTAACAGCATCTCTATTTTTTTCAAAAACATACCATTTACCATCAGTAGAAAAAATAGATTTTGTACCTATATAAGTATTATTACTATAAATTTTAAACTTGTCCCAATTATAATTTGAATAAGAATTAGAAGAAACTGTAGTCCATTTTTTCTTTGAATACTTAAACATAACAGCATCATCTACAATAATATTAGCTTCATTTGGTCTTCTGTTAAAAATACCAAGTAAATATAATATTATAATTATTACTATTAATGATAGTAAAAATACTATTATAAATATTCCTACTTTTTCATTAGTACTCTTATCTTCCATACAGCCCTCCTTATCCTATTTGATAAACATTTAATGTTGAACATTCACCTAAACTATATGTTGCAAATGCATTTGTTTTTTCGCTTCCTGGATCTGCCATAATTACATCATTATTAGTTACTCCCACTACAGCAACCCAGTGTTGACCATTAGTAGTTTTAACTCTCATGATAGGATATAATCCTTGATCTAAATATCCTTTAATTATATTAATCTTGTTTTGTGCGCTTCCAGTAAGAGAAACTCCATGATATTTTTCTGAGAATGTCGGAACTATTTTTGAAATATTAGCCGCTCCAACAAAACTACCACTACCATCAAATGAACCATATTTATTTAATTCTTTTACAAATGTTCCTGGATTAAATTCACTTAGTGTTGTTGTAGTACCACTTCTAGCTATCTGAATGGCAATAGATGTAATAAAGCATCCATAACCCCCAATAGTTGCACCACTATTTCCTAGGGGAACATTACACCAAGCAGCAGGACAATATTGTTTCCAGCTTAAAGCTTCTCCAGATTCAGCTGATTGACAACTACTTCCGCCAACATTAGAAACCCTAATAATTTTACCAGCACGATTATCACTTTTAGCAAAATTAGTAACATCAATTGGTTTTCCAGCCTTTGCATTACTATTATTCCAATTACTTTCACTACCGGCATCATAAGCAAGGATTTTTCCATCATCTACGGAAGCAATAATATTCATATGACCATTAGCTCCACCACCAGCATCACGAACAAAAATATCTCCTGCTCGTATTTTTGAAGTAACATCTTCGCTAGCCGCCACACTAACCTCTTGCCATCCCATTTTTGTCGTCCAATCAGTACTAACAAATGAAACCGTATCATAAGTATTACTACCAAATTCATCTTTAAATCCATATTCATATAGAACCCAATTTACAAAAGCACTACAATTGATCTTTTTATCACTTGGTGGTATAGCAACAGAACCACTAGTATATTGATAGCCATCATTAGCAATTTGCTTCCATATTCTTGCAGCCACTTGTACAAATGCACTATCAGTAACTTCACTAGTTGAAGAACAATTCATCTTTTTTATTTCAGTTACTTCAGGATAAGCTCTTAAAATAATTTGGACATAATCCATTCCTGATTCGGCCCATCTTTTCCAAACCCAATCATCTTTATTTCCATTTCCTACAGCATATCCCATTTCTACAACTTTACCATCTTTATCAAGTCCAACCATACCAAGTGTTTCTTGCCAAGAACTTTTTAAAGTAGAATTAGGATAATTTGATAATGGTTCTTTATATGTATTTGCATGAGTATTTGCTCCACTATAGACAATTCCATATTGATTACCAGCAGCAACATCTTTAGAACATCCTAACTCTGTATTACAGTAAACCTGATCTGCAACACAAGATCTAAGCTGCAACACAGTTTGCCCACCACTAGTAACATATTTAACGCCTGAAGAATTTCCCATAACAGTAGGACGAGCTAAAGCAAAACTACGAGCCGCAATCATATGTACCTTTTCAGTTTCAGTATTAAAAGCTTGTCCTATTTCTCCATAGGTAACACCAAGTACATAATTTTCAAAAGGAACTAAATCTTCATCAAGAGCCCTACCATCAATTCCGCCACAAAAGGAAGAACTCATAAGTCTTACCTGTAAATTAGAAATATTTAAAGGGTCTGAATTATATCCATGAATACCTTTAATTGAATATTGACAACTTCCACCAGAAATAGTTGAACATCCACTTGTTTTAGGATGTACACGATCCATATACTGCTCAATATATTCAAAAACACGATCAACAGCACCATCTACTCTTGCATCTGAAATATACTGAGGAAAATATTCATCTGTTAGAAACTTTCTATATGTATCTTCACTATAAACAGTACTTCCGCCAAGCATACCATCGGCTAATTTATTAATTTCACTCTGTGTCATATCTTCCAAAGTAACATCAGTATTATATTCACGCAAAATATGAAATGTGGCGGTAATATACATAGCATTTATTGATTTACCATCCTCACTGTATGAATCTTTTGTCGAAATAACATTATCATAAAACTTTTGAAGTTTAGGATTATTATTAGCATAATATGAAGTAGAACCCTTTTCGCCATCTTCTATATCATCATCAACAGCACTTAAATCATTATCTTTATTAAATGTGTCTGCAGCTCCCAATAAAATAATCAAAAAAATTACTATTCCTACAAAAGGTAATATGGTTTTTTTCATTAAAGATATAACCTCAGCCGAAATGATTACATTTTGGTCATTGTCATTTTTAAACGGATTGTTAAAGATTTTTTTTCTTTTTGAAGATTTTTCAGAATAATCAGAACTAGTGGAACTTTCCCGTCTTTTTTGAATATCATCAAAACTTTTTCGCATGGACCCTTCTTTATTATCAAGACCCGGAATTTCTTGTCCTTCATCAGTTAATCCATTTTTAGCAAAATTTTTTCTGGGTATGTTAGGATTATTGTCTACACTTGAATGATTAGGGAACGCATTATTAGCTCGATTAATATTAGGATTAGAGCTAGGTGAAGATTTTGCTTTAGAACCACCAAAAGCATTTAGACCCTTATTTACACCATCAACTACTCCAGCATCATCCAACTTTTTAGCAAGCTTTTTTGTTGCTTTACCACCAGGACTTTTGGCAAATTTTTTAGCGGTTTTATCTTCTGCCTTCTGAGCAATTTTACCTACCACTGGAGCATTACGAACTTTTTCCCATTGTCCACCAGTAGCATAATCAAAGGCCCCCCTAGCTACTGTTTGTCCGAGTTTTTCAGTTGATTGTTGTTCCTGCTCTTTTTTACTCATATGTTGATTATTGTCCATTACCTCACCTACTTCCTAATATACATCAAAGGATATTAAAAATTAATATCCTCCTCCACTACCAAACGAATCAAGTTCATCTTTAGTAACAGCTACATTAATTTGCATTCTTCTATTACCACAAACAAACAATGCTTCTCCTTGAGAAAATTGTTTAATTCCCTCTTTTTCACTATCATTTAAATCTATTAATTTACCTAAATCATCAACAGCCTGCTTCTTTAATCCCATGACTAGATAATAAGCAGCATTATCAAAAATAGCTTTTCCTTGAGTAATAACAGAAGGATCAGAAAAGTCACTTGGTTGTTGTGTTATTATAATAGCTCCGGTATTATATTTACGAGCACGTCTTTGAATTTGCGCTAAGAAATCAGCTCCTAAGGCATTTTTATCTCCTAATAAAACATGTGCTTCATCTACCATTAAAATAGTATTAATGTTAGGATTTAAACATAATCCCCAAGCATATTTTAAAATATTAAAGAACAAAGCATTTCTAACATTAGAATCACTATTCATTAACTCTCTAATATTAAACACCATAAAATCACTCTTAGAGGTAATAGTAGTATGACCATCAAAATAGAATTTTAACTCTTTTGTAATTGGTCTTAATTTTAACTCTAATCTTTCCAAAATATCTTTTTCTTGAGTTTGCTCAGTCATAGACATCAAACGTCCTTTTACTGTTGCATAAACATCCGTAAAAGTAGGATAATCAGCAGATGTAAATTTAGAAAAATCCGTATTATAATCAATACCAAAACGTCTATAAGTATCCTGAACAACCTCACTAAACATTGTTAAAACATCTTCTTGAATAGATGGGTCATAATATTTCATAAAGGCTTTCAAAGTTTGTAAAGTACGAGTTAAAACTGTATAACCTAAACCCTGTTTTATTTCCTCTTCATCGGCATCAACTACAACTTCAAGTGGATTAATTAAACCAAATTCTCCACCTTTACCAATTTCAATTGTATCTCCACCCATTGCTCTTGTTATATCATGTAATTCGTTTTCTGGATCAATCGCAACAATTTGACATCCATTTCTAATATGAGTTCTAAGAAGTAATTTAGCTGCTGTAGACTTACCAGAACCAGAAGTACCTAAAATAATCATATTAGCATTATTTCTATTAGTTTCTTTACGTACCTGATATAAGAATTGATTAAATAGAATAACTCCGCCTGAGAAATCAACACCAAGTAAAGTTGATAACCCTGGATCTTTTATACTATCAAATATAAATGGATACATAGCTGCAATTGTTTGAGAAGGCATTGGTGTACCAATACGTTCTTCTATATCTTGTTTTGGAAAGATAGGAAGAATAGATTTTAAAACCTTTTCTTGTTCAAAACGAAGCGCAACAGCTCTAAGTTCCATAGCATCCAAATAGTTTCTAACATTAGTCTTCATTAGTTCCAAATTTTCTTTTGTATCAGCTGTTATCATAACATGCATTTGAAAATCAAAAATACGTGCCTGACTAGCTGCTAACATAGAAGTAAAATATTGTAAGTTATCCATCTCTTGACGAATTTTTTCTTTATAAGTAACATCTTTTTCATTTTTGTAACGATCTTCTAACTCAACAATTTGTTTATTTAACATCTTAGACATTACAGAGAATGGTACAGGAATATGTTTTACAACAACTTTAATTCCTGGAATGTTAGTAAGTGTTGATAAATAACCAGGCATAATAGCCCCTGGATAAGATATAACACTAAGTATCGTTGCATACTTATCACTAATATAAAATTCACTAGCCTTGAACTCCAAACTCTTAGGAGCAAGCTGACTTCTTATTCCTCTACTCATGCAGGCATCACCACTCCAAATCCAGTATCTCTTCCCCCATTAAGGAAATTATTTAAAACTACTCTTAAATCATCATTAGTAGTCTGAGATGCATTTAAACCACAACTTGCCAAACCATTAATCATCAATCTAATTTTTTTCTGTGCCTCATTTATATCTTTTTCCTTAAATAATAAGTAATACTCTGTATCAACAACATTATTATTTATAAATGATTTACCTTTTTCTATATCTTGATCTATTAATTTACGTATTGCTGGAGACTGTGCTTTATTGTATAGCAATTGCAACTGTGACATATAAACAGATATATCAACAGGTCTATCTGAAACTACTAACCAAAATTCAAAATCCAGCATATTATAAAAGTTTTTCAAACTAATTAGTACATGATTCTGCATATCATTATCTAGTATAAAAATATTTCTTGGTGTAATTTTAACTCCTGTTACAAATTGTTTTGTTGTAGTTAAAATCATACCATTTTGTATATCTCTTATTGGCAACCAATCTTCTGTATAGGGACTACCATTACCTTTGCTTTTTCTCATCGCTAATTGCACACCAACCTTTCCAAATATATTTTTGACGAGATGTCAAGAATATAAAACATTCTGTGATAACTACTAATACATTATGATAATGCGGAACTGGTAAAACCAGACCTGCACATATCAGTGCAGGAGCTAAAACTAACAAAGCCGAACTAACAGAACTAAGAGAAAATATTAACATCATAATCAAAGTAACTGAAATTCCACTTGCAAGTAATATCAAATCAATTGGTCTAAATATACCAAATATTAATTCCCCTTGCTTTGTATTAGCAGGTATTAAATAAGTATTCACTTATATCACACTCCCTTTTATTTTCCACCTCTAGAACCATCTGTACCACGCATATCAGCAGATAAACTTTCTAGTTTAGCTTCAGAATCTTGTTGCATTAAAGTATTATTATAAATTTGTTGCTCTAATCTATTAATTTGAACATTTTGAGCTTCAATTTGAGCACCAATTGAATCGTTAACACCTTTTAAATCAGAACGAAGACTATCAATATTAAGATTATAGCCTGCCTCTTTATAATCTGACATAGCGTTAGTTAATTGAGCCTTAAATGTAGCACTTTGATTCAAAGCTGTTACACCATCACCCATTTTAGCATTACCGCTTACATAACTATCAACGGCATTATCTAAGGCATCAGCGTACATTTTATTAAGAGTAGCAGCGTCAAACTCATATCCACCATACTTATAAACACCAGTGCTTTCACCTACTGATAAAGCACTCTTTATTCCTTTTAAATCACCGGTCATTCCACTAATGCTAAATTTATTACCATCGGAATCAATCGCTTGATAACTCTTACTTGTCAAATCAAAATAAGCACCCTTCTTTTGTACCTCGTCAGAAGCCGAACAATTACACCTTTACCAACACCCTGCATAGCTGAAAGTAAACTCTTTTTTCGATCGAATGCTGCCTTTGATTTATTAAGCTCAGATCCTCTTTCTTTAAACATCTTAATTTCTCGTTTTGTACGATCGTATTCTGAATCTCCCGTAAAATCTTGGGCAAGTTGGGCCTTTTCAGCACCCCACCAAGTTCCACCTGCTGCACCATTGGCACGACGCATAGCGTTAGCTCTATTCACTTGATCAAGAGAACTCCGCCACCTATTATTTTCTGCCTTACTGTAAGCAGAGCCGGCCATACGAGCACCAGAAACCGCCGCAGCAAGCCCTGACCCAACATGCTTAATTCTATTTCCAAGAGACATATCATTATTATTGTTTTTCCTATCAGCATCTCTACTAGCTGCCATTCCACTTCTAACGAAGAAATTCCTGCTGCTGCAGTTGCACCTAAACCGCCAAGCCTTGACATACCACCAAACAATTTCAATTTACCCCCATCTTTAATACCAAGCGCATCTGTAATAAATTTGGGAGCCTCTTTAGCAAACATTAATAAGCCCAAAATAATGAATAATTTAGCAAAAATAGGCACAATACCAGTAGCATCATCAAGATGCAATCCAAAACCATTACTATCCAATTCCTTAATAAAGAACACAATCAAATTTAAAATACCTAACCTAATAAATAAATCAGCAAAGGTGGTACCTATCATCTTCAACCAATTTTGAAAAGTACTTTCTGTTTTTGGATCAATATAACTTAAAATTGGTACAGGGGCTATTAATTTTAAAATTGCTAATTTAAACACCCTGATTGCAGCATCAACTGTAAAACTTACCAATAAAATAACAACCAGCACACCTATTAATGTTGAAAAAATATAAGAATAACTAAAAGCATAATAAGCTCCATTTTGATAATCAACTATAGCATCAGCTGCAGCGTTTGCTCCAAATGCACCAATTAAAAGTCCAATAGGACCACCGATAACTGCACCACCAGCACCACCAGCTATTGTACCCAAGACAGTTCCAATTTTTTGTCCAATACTTTCCTCAGGACTACAACTAACATTAACCATACTTAAAACATTAGATGGAATCATAGTAGATTCATATTGATCATATATATCAGCATAACTGTCATCATCATACTGACTAGATAAAGCATCGGCAGAACACACTCTATTCTCGTCATCTTTAGGATCAAGTCCATCAACAATACATTAGGAGTAACAAAACTCTTTAAAATAATACTTGATAATTGATAACCACTATATGAGTCATCCAGGGAATATTCTTCATCATTATTATTATCGCCAAGAATTAATTTAGAAATAGTATTTTGTGATAAAAGTCTAGATTGAATTTCAAATAAAGTTCCAAATAATATACCATTATTATTCATTCTAGCATTCCAAGACTCTTGACTATTATTATCATAAGAATCTTCGCTACCAACATTAGGAATATTTAGCGGTACCATTAAAACAAGCATTATAAGTACCATTACAATTCGCTTTATAATAGAAGAAAGCCATTTTTGTTATCATTTAAACTATCTGGATCATAATACCATTAAATAAAGAAATAGCGACTTTAAACATGATAATAACGCCTAGTATCAACTGAACTCTACTGTAAAAATTTCTAACTGTTTCTCCATCAATAATAGTAGCAGTTGCAACATAATAAAATATTTGATAGAGCCCTGAAATTAGTGAATATACAAAACTATCCAACTTAGCAAATAAACCACGTATAGCATCAGAAAACCAACCCTGTCTATCTAAATCTGACATACACTATCAACCTCTTTTCCTATTGAATTCCACAAGCTTGATCACCAGATGTATTATTTATTAAATTAAGAATAAAACTAGTAAGTAACGGAACAAAGTATAATCCTACTGCGCATATCAATCTTGTAACTAACTTTTTACTAATTTTTTTCATATTATCAGCATCAGGTGATAATGCATTCTTAGCAAAATCAAAGCCACTTAAAACTATAACAAGTAATGGGCCTATAATTTTAGCATAATTAAGAATTTTTGAAGCATCCATGCAATAGTACTATCATCATTAGGATCACCAAAAACATATTCACAATTCTTATTATTTTGATTATTATCATTACGTGCAGTATTATGTCCTCCACCACTACCATGAGCAAGTGTATACACATAACTATCTATCTTTCCATAATTAAAATCCTTAGTTTCACTAGCATAAGCATCAGTAAAAGAAACTAATGTAATTAGAAAAACAATAGTACATAATAATATTTTTTTTAATTTATTTAACATAGTATCACTCCAAAACATTAAACCATCTTCAGTATATCAAATATAAAAAAAAATAGCAATGAAAATTGCTATCACGAAATAATTATTATTTAGCTGCGGCTGCCCAACAACTGGTCCAATCGTTATTACCTTCAACAGCGTCAGTACCTGCCTTACCAATAACGTTCATAACTAGACTTACAATTGTAGCCATGAAGAATATAACTGCAGCATATAATACTCTCTTAAATAATCTACCTTGTGCTGCTTTAATTTCTTTATCATCACTTGCTAAAACAGCTTTACCCAAATCAATAGTTCCCATTAAAATTAACACAATTGGAATACCAATCCAAATTATAGGGAAAATTCCTTGTCTTATAACTTTAAAAATTGGAAGTAAACCTCCACAACTATCATTAAGATTAGTTTTTACAGCTAACTCGAATAAACTAGACATTTTTACTAACTCCTTTCGTTAACAATATGATACATAATTTTTCTATCTTTGTCAACTATTCCAAATATAAATTAAGCCTTTAAAATCTAAATAATCCTAAAATTTTACCACTACTTTTTTTACTATTAGTATCATTTATATTACTAAGTCCAACATTATTAATTAAATTAAGTATTTCTTCATTTCTTCTTCTTTCATCCAAAGGAGGAAGATTGTAAAATACTTTAGTTCTAGCCTCATACTCAAAATCCTCTATATCTTTATTATTTAAAAGACTCTTATTTAGTATGATTTTTTTACCATTTAGTTCATTAAATATATTCTTATTAGTTCGCATAAGTTTATTTAATCTAATTGAACTAGGTTCAATCAAATATAATACATCACCACAAGATGAATCATCTTCACATTCATTTAAATCAACTAGTATAACTGAGGCAGTAGTCAATTTATTTATAGTTGAGGTTAAATTATCTCTTGTAGTACTAATTGTATTTCTAACATTGAAGTATTGTAAATCATGTTTATTCACTTCAATGGCATAAACTGTTTCTCCATAAATTCTTTCTAGTTCCCTTTTTAACATATATATTAATGTAGTAGCCCCTGCGTGATCCGTTACATTCTTTATACCCATAACTCTACATCCACTTTGCACCTTTTCTTGTACCGTTTCCGTTAACTCTTTTACCTGCTCTACTTGTGCTACATCCTCACGTGTATTGGTATGAGTAATTAAATATTTAACTCCTGCAATGTTATTAGTAAAATTATATAATCCCATATCAACAAGTCTTGCTAAATAATTTTGTGAAGAAACTTCAGCTATTTTTGGTAATAATAAAATTATTTTATTAGGATCTAAGGCCTGAACAATTTTTTCTATGTTTGATGTATTAATATAATCTTTAATAGCAGTAGCATCCAATACCATTTTATTAAAGTAAAAATTTTTAAATATAGATACAATTTCTTGAGCATCAAAACATCCTGTCATACTTTTAATTATATCTATATCTAAATTAGATAATTCATTTTGTCTTTCATTTGCAATTATTACATTCATTAAACCACCTGCTTAATCATTCAATTTCTTAGTCGTTTTAGTTGAACCTTCCAACATAAAAAATCTTAAATTAGGTAAAACCCTATTGATAATTGGAACATCAATTGATACAAAAGTTTTTACTCTAATATATCTCATATCCATAGAAGTAGCATTTTCATCTATTATTTTATAACACCAACCTTCACCTAAATCATTATTCCAACCTTCACTACGATTACACTCTCTTGCCGTAAAATTAGTAGAAGCAGAATATCCAATTAATTGTGAATAATTTGTTATTTCTTCTCTAATAGAGTTTTTAGCTCTATTACTTGTTAAATTTTCTTCTTCCTGTAAAACATCAATAATTTTACTTTTCATCTTAAAAGCCTTACTATAATTAACAGAAAATGCCAAATATCCACTAATTATAATTATAAACGTAAAGACTAAAGCTAATGAAGGAATTGCTCCTATTGAATCTTTCATAAATAATCACCACTCTACTATTTTCTAATAATAATTGGTTTAGTTCTTCCCGTAACTTGAAAAAATTTAAAGGCTCCCATTATCCTATTAACTAATGGAATATCAGTACTAACAAAAGTAACTACATCATAGTATCTAGTCTCTTGTCCGTCTTTCCATTTTGATTTATTAATATAGCTGTAGCACCAACCTTCTTCATCAATACAAGTCCAATAATTTTCGTTTTTGTTTTGTAAAGAATCTATTGCTGACTGTCCAGGATGATAACCCACTCTATTAACAAGACTTTCTACTTTCTCTTTAAATTTATCATTATTAACATTACCTTCATACTTCTCTATTAAGGTAAGTAAATTGTTTTTTACCTGAAATGCCTTATAATAATTAACTCCAAATAAAACAAACCCTGAAACAACCAAAATAAAAGCAAAAAGCAGTGTTAAATTAAAAACACTCCCAAAAGAATCCTTCATATTTTAACACCACCTTTCACAACAAATAAACTACTCAATAGTTTTATTAACAGTATTCCACTGATTATTAAGACTATTTCTAATATTAGGCCAAATAACAGCTGTAAAAAAGGCTGCTATTGCTGCTATTGCAATAATTGTTACAACAGTCATATTTAATTCTCCTGACGCTTCTTTCATATAAGAATCCTCCTCCCTAGTCTCTATAAAAATTATAGTACACTAATTATTATTTTTCAATATATTTTTTATACGTTGACACCTACGCCCCAAACATACTCATCATAGCTATAAGTAGTATTATCATAACTCCAATACCTGTCGTTACAAGCATTGTCATAGTTTGTCCTTCCATCTTTCCTAATCTTTCTTTATACTTAACCTCGCGGGCTTTATTCTGAAGACTAGAAACACTTCTCGAAAACATCATTAATCTATCCTGTTTTCTCTCTTGAGAACCGATTCCTAAACGATATAAAAGTCTCATCATTCGCATTGAATCTCTAACCGGATAAGTATTTGCAAATTCCATATAAGGATCAACAGATGCATCACCTGCATTAATTTTTTCTATCATTTTCTTTAATCCAGGTTTAAAAACATCTGGTGCATCATCAATACTCTTTCCTAATGCAACAGGAACAGTATAATGCTGGACCAAAATTTCTAATCCCTTTAAATAGTATGGCAACATAAGATCAATTTCATGCAAATGAGCCTTATAAAAATTATTTAATTGTATATATGGAAGTTTAAACATACCATAAAAAACAACTACACAAATAACAAAATTTAATGCGTTAAAGTCTCCCATAAATAAAATCATAAAGATACATGCGACTAAAACAGCATTAGTAATTCTTTTTTGAAACAAAGTATCAACATCTACTCTATCTCCATACTTTGCATATAATAGAAATTCATAGTTATCCTCTTTTAATAAATCAAATACCTGTGAATTATCAATCATAAACCTTTTAAAATCAATAGTCTTATTATATACTAATATTCCGATTATTATCAGTATAACAAAAAATATTTCCATTCCAGCCATTATTCAGCACCTACATTCTCATTATAATATTTTTCTCCTTTTATAAGGAAATAAGTATTAATAATTAGTATTCCATGGAGTAATAATCTAACATACCATCTTTGTAACATAATAATATATGATTCTTTTCCTAATAAATATTGTACTAATAGTACCAAAACATATAACATCATACCAAATTGTAAGAATTTTTTATGGAAGTTTTGTCTATCTATTCTATCTCTATAAACACCTTCTACAAGAGTATCGATATCTAATTGCATCTGCTCCAAACTATCTTGACTATTTTGAGCACCCTCTTTTGTAATTTGTAAGAATAATTGATGCATGTTTTTTACTATATAATATGGGTATAAATTATTGAAATAACTTACAGATTCATCGATACTACCATTTTGATAGGCAAGTTCAATAACTCTATCAACATCACCCGCAACTGGATCATCTAAAAGACCTGATTCCCTAACACCTTCAAGGGATTTTACAAATGATTGTGTTGTTGCAAATTCCATAATAGTGTTACTTGTATATACTTGAATTTGTTCAAAAATGAACTCACTATATATTCTTTTGCAACGTAAGAATGATAAATATGGAACAAGTGCTACAGCTCCTAAAACATAAATAATACTAACAACTAAATTATAAAAATATAAATAAGAAATAACTCCTGCAAAGGCTCCTAAAAAAACTGCCTGCATAATGTATTGTCTTGGACTAAGTTCTTGACCTAACTCTTTTGTTTTCTCACGAACTTTTTTAAATGAATAAGGAGCAAATTTGTCATATAAAACCGTAACTTGATCATTTATAAATCTACCTACATTTTGACCTTCATAATTTCTATATAACATAATTAAGATTGCTATTGCTAATAAAATAATTAATTCCATAATTTTACTCCTTTCTATACATTAGAATCATTTAATAATGAATTTATATCTATAGTATTAATTACCCCAGGGGGTTGATTTTCTGGCTTTTGAGGAGCTTGTTGTTCCTCTTTTTCCATTCCATCAAAAATATTATTCATATCTAAGTTAACATTATTTTGTTGTCCCATCATTTGATTTATAGAATTATCTACTTTAGGTTCAACAACTTGTTGGCTTTGATTATTTGTAAATAAATCCTTACCAGTAAATGAAAAATCTTTAGTAGCATCAGAACTTTGTAATGGGCTATCTATATTATTAGAATTCTCTAAGTTAGGTGTTGAACTTTTCACCTCATTGTTCTGTAAATTTGGCATTATAGATGACAAATTAGTTTGCAAAGGTAAAGTATCATTATCTTTCTTAATTTCATTAGATATTATGGCTTTATTAGTTGAGATATCACTTGGAAAAATTGTATTACCATCAGGAGTTGATTCATTTTGCTTCATATCTTCATTACTAGAACTATTAGATTCAACTGTATTGTTATTATTATCATTTTTCTCTAATTTTTTCTCACTTTCCAATTCTTCTTCAAAAGGTTTATCAGAAAGTTTAGAAGTAATTGAAGAAATATCAATATTTTGATTTTCCAAATACTCAATCAAGTGGGCACTTGGTTTAACCATGATAGGATTTTTATCAAACATTTTTCGATAAATGGTATGTGTTTGACATTTATTATTTTCATCTACATAAAACTCTGTAACTTCATCTACTTCACGATGAAATTTTCCATATTTCTTACTATAATAAGCCTTAATATGAACACCTAATTGAATATAACGATAAATTGTGTTCAAAAACTGATCTACATCCAAATCTGTTTCCATCAAACTATAAAGACGATATGGAATAGCACTAGCTTTATCAGCGTGAATTGTAGACAAAATATTATGTCCTGAAGATATTGAGTTACGCACTGCAGAAACAGCTTCAGCACTACGAACTTCTGAAAGTAAAATCCACTTAGGATTTTGACGCATACATGTAACTAATACATCAGAATAACTCGCTACATTATTTGTTTTCATAGCAACAATATCTCTATGAGGAAAAATTTTATCCAAATGAAGCTCTAGCGTATCTTCAATTGTAATAATTTTTTCATTATCTTTGGTATGACTGGCTAAATATTTTACAAACTCTGTTTACCAGAACCAGTTTCACCACATACAATAATATTACAATGTCCTTCGACACATTTAATCAAGACATCATGAATATCAGCTGTAAAATAATCATCTTCTAATAACTTTTCTTTTTTAAGTCTTATTTTAGCTGGTGTCTTACGTAAAACACACGCTATACCATTAGTAGCAATAGATTGATGTACAAAGTTTAATCGAAGTTCACTACTTTCAGCATCCAAAAATGGTTTCGCATTATTAAAGGTTGTACCCATAACATTAGAGCACTGAAAAGCAAGTTTTTCCATAAACTCTTGGGTACAACCTGGAACTTCTACACGGATAGAACCCTGAGTTAATGAACGAATCCAGATTTGACCACCATTACAGTAAGAAATATCTGTAATATCATCATTATCTAGAAGAGGCTTTAACGGACCAAAATCTAGTTTATCAAATATTGTCTCATTCATCTATCTCACTTCCTACCCTTTTAAATTTTTTTATTCTTTATTCTTTTTATTTATATACTATTGTGCATAAACAGTATTATCATTAATAAATTGTTTTAATGAATCACTAGTTAATTTTAAATCACCTGGATTAGATTTTAGACTTTCTGCAGTTGGTACAGGTAATAATTCTGTATTAAAACTTCCTAAATATTCAGCCTTTTTAAGTAAAAGATAATATTCTTGAGGTACAGCAAATATTAATTGAGAAGGTACACTGTTTTCATCTACATTAGCAAATACATTTTTACCATTACTATCTCTAACTGCAAGAACTTTTACATTTTCTAATAACTTACCAAAAGTAACCTTACTAGTACTTCCATCATTTTGTCTTAAAGATGCTTTTAAATAAACATCAATATAATTATTAGGATAAATTGAATTACTTAAGTAGTTTCCATATTTACACTCATGTAGTATAATACATAACCCTTAGGATATTTTAAAATTATACTAGCTGGCAATTGTTCCTGTTCTGCAACAGCTCTTCCATAAAATAAACTACCTTCAGGAATAACTGTATCAGCCATAGCATATTTTCCTACTACTGCTTGTTTATCACGAATTACATCTCCCTTTAACATAGCAGGAGGAACATCTGTTACCCCCACCATATCTTCTGTAATTTCTGTCCCTGCAGAAATTGTTTTAACTGCATAGGGAACAGAAATAGGATTTGTAGCTGATTTTACTCTCCAATTATAACCTACATATAAAACTATAACCGCTAGTATAACACCAAGTATAGTAACTGTATTTTTATTAGTCAAAGCTCTTTTCAATCCAGTTTTCATATTATTCATAAATTCAACCCTTCTTTCTTATTCTACTTGCTCTTAAAAGAAGAGCTTGTATTATTGTCTCTACTAGTAAAATTAGTAGTATAAGTATCTGTTTTATTTTTAGATTCTATAATCATATCTACATTAGTAGTTATGTCAGTAGAATTATTTTTACTAGCACTACTACTCTTAGAAGAAATCTTGACACTTACTTTTGGTGGAGTTTCGTTTAAATCATAAACATCTATATTATAATCACGAGTACCATCAACGGAATCAGCAAAACGACGAACAAAACTTTCTAAGAATTTTTCTTTATCCATTCTAACTACGCCATTATTACTATAAAAGTCATAATCAATAGCATCATTCATTGCAGCTTCTGTAGTATCTTTAAGTAAATAATAATCAAGTTCAGAACCAGTCTGTTGAGATGTAACCATATTAACAGCAAAGAATCCCATCAAAGCCATAATAATTATTCCAATTAATAACATTGGTTTATTCATATAATGTTACACCCACCTTTTCATTATTTAATTTAACACAAGCTTGTTCAGAAGAAACATATTCACTTAATACATCACATTCACCATTCTTCATATTATTACATAAATGAACTCTAGGTCCAGAATAAGAATAAACATAACTTGTATTTTTTAAGAAACTACTCTTATAAAATGATATATCATTAACATTATTAACATATTTATCAGTACCAAAATCAGTATAAGCTTTATCTTTGTTATAAGATCTGATATTCTTAATATTTTGTTTGGTAATAGTTAAATGAAAATCTTTTTCTGTATTATCACTATAAACACTATCACCTTGACTTTGAATTTTAGAAATTAAAGCAGTAGGTGTAACAGGATAGTTTTTATTAGTTAAATTTGTTGAATCACAACTCCAATTATATCCAACATCACGACTAGTGGAAGAGTTAGCAACTTTAGTTGCTGAACTCTTTTTAGCCGTATAATTTAATTTTGTAACTTTTGCAGATTCTCTTAATTTGTAGTTGTACTCGTTCCAACAGCATTATCTGTTGTATCTGCTGCTGGGAATAACTCATCTAATGCTGCAGCTTTTGTATCATAGTTAGTGGCACTAGTCTTTTTACAATTAGTACCTCTACATTCATCACCATCATCAGAAGGTGTATCAGAAACAGTACTTACAGCATAGAAACAGCTAACGTCAACATTCCAATCTAAGAATCCAAACTTTTTAATAGTTGCCCCTATATTATAGATTGCATTACTATCAGTATATTTATTATAAGTAGTTCCAGTAGTATCAGTAGTTAATGTTGTATTAACACTGGATTTAGCACTTTCAGCGCGTTTATTTACTTGATCCCAAATATACCAATTCTTATTAACATCTTTAGCATTTAGAGGAACACAGTATTGATTCTTCTTATAAGAATAATATTTTTCTTTTCCTGTAGGAACTTTAAATACAACATCTCCAGTTTTATTATTTATATAACTACCAGGGAAGCTAATAACTGTTTTATAATCATCATTATCAGTTGTAGGAGTTAAAGCACAAACTCCAGAAACTTCTTTAGTTATAATATTGTTCTTACTATCAGTAGTAATGGAAGTTTTCTTATCACTAGTCTCTTCCCATGTAGTACAAGAACCATTGCTTCCATCATTACCTTTACCCTCATCAACAGTACATGTCTTAATATTAATACTGTTGTTAGCAGTCATGGTATAAGTAGCTGTAGTTTCACTACATTTAGCCTTCGCAGAACATTCCTCAAGAGTTTCATTATATTTTTTCAAATCTTTATAGTAAGCATTATAAGCACTTGAAGTACCATTAGGAGAAACATAATTCAAATATCCATCACAAGTACCAATCTCCCAATGACATTTATCATTACACTTGCTACTACTCTTAAATCCATTACTAGGAAAATATTTCCAATCCCCTAGTCTATCATTACCATCATAATAATGAATTCTAATATTTTTATCATTAAATACAGTTCTAATACCTTTAGTTGTATTTAAGAAGTAATATCTACCATATTGATTCCAATAACATCCAGGATAAGCAGGAACAACAGTACCATCTGCAAGTTTACGAGTAGATGAATTACTAAAGCTAGCATCATATGTTTTCCAATTTATTACATTACCATCTTTATAATAATATCCTCCATAAACACTATTTCTATATGCTGCAGCTATAGTACTAGCTTTTCCTATTGCTTGATTTGAAGGATACTGAACATTGCCGTCATTGTCACGACGTTCACCATCCCCAATTTGAGCCAAATTGTTTTCATTACACCAACTAGGATTACTATTAGCAAGCTTCATTACAGAACTACTATTTAAAGCTAAAGATGCTGTTTTCTTTTTCGAACTCTTCTTCTTTTTATAAACTTTATTGTAACAACTATTTATACATGATTGTGAATATTTACCACCATCACAACTATTTACACAGCTATCAAATTCTTCATTTGGACCAGCCTGATCAAAATAATATGATCCACTATTATTACAATAAGCAGTAGGTTCACAAACTTTGTATTGAGATATTTTTGGTTCCTCTGTAAGTAATTTTGAAGAACATGTAACCTTACTTCTAATTTCAACTTCATATTCAAAGCATAGTCCAGCTTTTACTGAAACTGGAGGACCATAACTTACAGTTACTTGTTCTACACATTCAACAGAACAAACGTCCTTAGTTTCAGTTGTATTAGGAGTATAATGAAAGTCCATACTCTTTTTATCACTAGAAGTAAAATAGAATTTTCTAACATTTGATTTTCTTGTACTTTCAGTATTAACTGCAAAAGCATCACAAGTTAGAGAAATCTTTCTAGAAGGATCAAGTTTTACAAATCCCTCATTCTCTGAATTAGGTAGAGCATTTTCTTGAAAATTAGCTCTATTTATAACAATACCAGCAGCTTGATATAACTGATTTAATACTTGCCTATCACTATAAACATTATCAACATATTGACTATCACAATATGGGAACAAATTACTTAATAAGCTTGCTCCACTTTGTCCATTAATAGTTTTAGAACTAACTGTAGCGTATGAATATTTACCTCCAGCAGTTAATTCCTTGAAATTATTATTTAATCTTAAATCACTATTACTTAATGTACCTGACTTATATCTGGCACAAATCCCATTAAAAGAAGGATTAGCTACTTTTTCAATAGAATTATCCTCAAAACGATAAGATGATTCTAAAACAAAATTTCTACTGCAATCATAAGTAACTCCATCAGTATCTGTTACTTGTGTTGAAGAAACTAAAGTAGCAGTTATTTTAACAATAACATTACTTTTACCATCATACTTTGTAGGTATAGTAATTTCATGATCTGTTGTTTGATTAGTAAAATCTTGATGAGTAGTAGTATCACCAATAGTATAATCAACACCAACATCAAATGTATATTGTTGACCATCTTTAGATTTGATATAGACTGTCAATTGTGATTGATCACTACTTAGTTTTTTCTTACTTTCATCCCATTCAACTTTTCTATTTTCCAATTTAGATTTGCACAATTCTTTAGCTCTAGCATCATAATCTATTTCTGCTGCAAATACATCTTTAACATGAAAAATAGAAAAAGCCATAAACATAAAAGTAACTACTAAAAATAACCCCTTATTTTTATGCTTCTTCATTATTTTCATCTCCCTTCATAGTATCTTCAATTTTTTTATAGCTATCGTTCTTAGATACTTTATAGTTTCTTACTTTTTCATCTTCTCTTACCATTCTTGCATCAAGTTTAATTATTGTACCTTTTTGTCCAAAAAATCTTGTACAAGTAACTAAAGTAATCAACTTATCGCTACTATTTACATCTATATCAAAATTGAAATAACTATCTTCTATACTTTCTTTTATATATGCTTTTTTAGTCTTAGAATCCATATTCTCATCATAATAGAATTCACCTTCATCCATCATACTAACCGCATATAACTTATATAAATAATTTTTATTATTAATTGTATATTGAATATATTTATTTTGTTTTACAAAACTATAATATAGAAAACTAGGTAAATGTTCAAAATCATTAAATTCTTTTTCATTTAATAATGGTTTACTAGAAACGTTTCTAATGTTGTGTCCATGTAGAATAACTCTATCATTTAAAGTAGTACTGCTACTGTTTGTCCATGCAAAGGAAATATCTACATCATTTAAACTATAATTACTATCTTGAGCATATAAAACAGGATAATCAATATTAGTTCCTTGGACTCTTACCCATCCCATAACGGGATATCCTTCACTACTTTTTTCCCTAACTTTAAGTGTTCTATCACTTACTTTATAGGATGACTTAAACATATTAGTAAAGGATATAATTAAACCTATAATCAATAATGTTATTAACAATATAGCTGCAACTAATACTTGCTTTTTTTTCTTTTTCATACTTCAACACCACCTACTTTTCTAAAATATAAGGATTACTATAAGTTCCTTTACCAGAAAGTATAGTAGCATCTTTATTAATATATCCGACAACCCTTACTCCAGCTTGCATAGTATCAAGAACCTGATTGTAATAAATTATATTAGTATTAGAGACTAAATATTTTCTAAATTGTTCTTTAGAAGAGTTTCTTAACCAATATTGTGATGTAGTATCACTGTTAACTCCACTAAACATTTCATACATATCTGGTGCTGCTAATGAAACTTTATATTTCTTCACATTTTTCTTACCAGAATAAGTTGCCAATTTATCATAAATAGGTACTTCTATTTCTTTTTTTATAAAGATATCTTTTTTTATACTCTTACTTAATTCATTTTCAATATAATAACCAACATTACCCTTTTTAGTAGGATTGTAAATCTTGCTCTTATTGGTATCAGAATAACCAACTGAATTATCAGAAACAACAGATGTGCTTATTACTTTTGCACTGCCATCTAAATTACCATCTATAATTCTATAAATAACATTACCATAAGAAACATATTCGCCAGTATATCTTGTATTAATTTTATCCCCAGGTTGTCCTACTTTTTCACTTTCAAATTTGTAAGGAGAAGCTTTTGTACCATCACCACTAGTTAATTTAATATCTTTCTTTATATTAATAACTGGATATAAAGTAAAATTATATTTTTTATTAAAAGCCATATTTTTAGCTTTTTCACTATTTAAATATAGATCTTTAGTTGTCCAAGCTTCATTTTTATCCTTTTGATCACTAGTCCAAGCTATAGTATTTGGATATAAATAAGAATCATTGTCTTTTACACTCTTATTATAATCACTTACAGAAAGTAATCCTACATTTTGTTTTTTACCCGCTTTGCATGTTTTAACATTTCCAACATCACTTTCTTTAATAGTAGAATTACAATAACTACCCTTAACTACATATTTTTTTGCTTTACTAGTTAAGTGTTCATAATAGTAATCATTTAACCAAGTATTAATGTCATCATAGTTAACTGTACCAACAGCTTCAGCACTAATAAGTTTAACACTACCATCACTATTTAATCCAACTATTCTAAATAACATATTAGAAAACTCGATATAATTATTATTAACATTACCTTTGTAAAGGTTATCTTTATCAGTATCACTGCTACTACTTTATTTAATGTCTGAATAACTTTAACCACTCTTTTAACTGTACTCTTGTTTTCAAATGAATCAACAGCAGTATAGGTTATAGTATAAGTACCAATCTTTTTAGTATTAACACTACCATCTACTGTTACTTTACTAGTATCCATTTTACCATCAGTATTATCAATAATACTTTCTATTCCTTGATCATTATAAGTACTGCCTTTTTCTATCTCAATAGTACTTTCACCCTTTAATTTTATATCAGGTCCTTCATGATCAATAGAAGACTTCATTTTACCACAATCTAAATATACATAATAACTATATTTACCACTTTTTCTTTTTACTTTAACCCAAGAACTATCCACATCACAATATTCTGATCCATAAGTACTCTTAATAGTACCAACATATTTTTGTTCCAATAGAGTTCTTAATTTTACTGTACTCATACTTTCTTCTTCTGGAAGTAAATTAATATTTTTTTCATAATATTTCTTAGAAGCATCAAGTACACTTTCTTCTTTCTTATTAAAGTCTATTAATGGATAAACTATTAAAAACCATACCACAAACAAAATAACCGCAATTACTATAATTAGTGTAACATTTCTTTTTACTTTACCCTTTTTCATAATTATCTCCTATTTTATTTTTACTATATATTCTTTATTTCTTAATATATATTCTAAATCAATTTTATTAGCATTTAATAAATCATTAGATACCTTTAAGAATATTTCCTTACCTTCATAATCAGTATCAATCAAATCTATCATCTTAGAATATCCTACTTTTCCATTATTATCTACATATTTTATTCTACCATATTTAGATGAAAAGTCAATAAATTCTTCCCCTTCAAAATCAGATGAAGCAAATGAAATTTTTAATATTTGATAACCATTTTCAGTTTGTATTTCTTTTAGTGTAACGCCACAATTACCATTAGAATCACACATATATTTATAATATCCATCGCTAAGACCAATCTTATATTCTTCTAATGTTATTTCTTTAGTAGTATTAGATAAGAACTTAAATTTAATTTGTTCACCCATATTATAATTCTTAACATCTTTTATTTTAGTAACATCATTTATATTAAGTTTTATCTTCCTTAAATATGTTTTATTAACTCCTTGATATTCTTGATAATATAAAGTGAAATATTTGTTATCAAGTTTATTAGAAACCTTATAAACCAAAATAAATCTCTTTTCTTCACCACCACTAATTTCATTATCTACCGCAACACTTTTTCCCATATCAGTAAATGAATTATCATAATAAATGGTATTTACTCTATTAATATTTTTATTCATTAAATGAAATCTGCTAAAATTTGGTTCTATTTTTTCATGTGAATTGTTTTTCATTGTTACATCAATAATTACAAATTTATTATTTTTCTCTATTAAATTACCCATCGTATCTTTATCAGTAACATAAGCATTATTTATTTTAATACTATAAATACCAGTAGAAAAAGTTTCTCCTTCTTTGTAACTCTTATTTTTAATTCCAAAATGATAATAATTATAACCTACTAAACTAACAACTATTAAAACAATGGCTACATTACATAAAAATTTATGTTCTTGATAAAAGTAATTTATGTTTCTCTTTAAAGAATTGTACTTTCTAATAAATGAATGTTTATCAATTTCAATATTTACTTCAAATTCTTCTCTATCTTGACTACTAAGTTCTAAAAATTCTTGATCTGTATTAAAACTAAATTTTTTTAAATCTAGCCCTGTAATACGCATTAATAATATTATTAGTACAAAATATTGTATAATATTTACTATATTTAAAATATCTCGATATATAAAAACCTCTGATATTAGGTTATCGTTTGTATAACTATTAAAAAATGACAACAAAGAAGCACAATCATAAATCATTAAAATATATTCAACTATTATTACTAAATATAGTTTCCATGGTTTTTTCTTATGTCTAAGTAAAAACAATAAGGCAATACTAATTAATATTAAAAATATTGCCGCAACAAAAAGTGATGCTGTCACTTTAGTAGAAATACCCTCTAAATTTTCATTATATGTCCCAAATGATACGAATTCTTTGACAAATGACCTTAAATTATATATTTTATAGTAAACAAATCCCCATAGTATAAGCATTAATATATGTATTTTCTTAAAATTTTTAATTAAAAATGCATACGGTTTTCTAAATACCATTTTTCTTCCCCATTTCTTATCTTTACAGTAATTATAGCATGTATACAAATCGATGTAAATTTATTTAAAAGAAAAAATAACGCTCAAACATTTTAAGCATTATTTTTTATTTATTAATCTTCTCTTTCTAAATAATCAACACCCTTATGTGGTTCATCTCTTAAAAGATTATTATAATTTTGTTGCCTTAAGGCCTCATATATCACAATAGCACAACAATTAGATAAGTTAAGAGCTCTTACATTAGCGCTCATAGGTATTCTCATACATTTATCTAAATGATCTTTAAGTATTTCTTTAGGAAGGCCGGTAGATTCTTTTCCAAATATAAAATATAGTTCTTCATTACTTTTATTACTATAATCAAAACTAGTATGTGGCATATGACCATATCTTGTGAAGAAATAATATTCTCCCTTATTTTTACTAACAAAATCATCAAAATTTTCATAAACATGATATCTTAACTTATCAATATAATTTACTCCACTTCTCTTTAAATGAGCATCATCTAACACAAAACCTAATGGTTTGATCAAATGAAGTGTTGTATCTGTCGCAACACAAGTTCTCATAATATTCCCCGTATTTTGTGGAATTTCTGGTTCAAATAAAACTATATTATTCATAACTACCTCCTCTAAAAGAAAAAGACTAATTAGTCTTTCCTATCTTATGTATTTCTATAAATTGTTTCATTTTTGAAATAGATAAACTATTACCATTCTCTCCTTGTACAAGTCCAGTTACTTTTCCATCTGTAAATTCTACCAGTAAAGGATAATTCTTTGTAAGTTTTATCTTATAATTATATTTATTGTTAAAATCTTTTACAAAACTATCAATATCTGTATTACTTAAATTTAAATAAATAATACTATCTTGTAAATTTTTCGCAACAACTATCTTTTTAAAGTCTTTTTCAAAATTTCTACATTTTTCTTCACTCGCTGTACACATATAAACAACACTACTAGGATTTTCTAAAATATAATGTTCAAAGTCACTTTCTGTTATTTCATAATTAAGAGTTCCTCTAATAACCGGAATTTCTTTTTTGTAATCATTACAAACCGTATACCATTTACAAATATACCACACAAGTAAAACAACAGCTAAAAATATCAAGGCCAAAATGAAATAATTCTTAACTATTTTCTTATTACTATTTGTCATTAATACTCACCACCATTCGCATATCTATAATTAGTTTAACACATTTTTTTATTTTTAGATATTATAATTTTTATTCTTTACATAAATGTCGTATCAACTCTTAAACTAACTTCATCTAGATTATGTTCATAAAAGTCAAGTTTATTTCTTTTTAAATAGTTATAAACATGAGTATAGACGCCATCATAAAATACTGGAAATCTTCTATTTTTACTGTCTATTAAGAAACTAGTATCTCTACACTTCAATAAATCTCCCTTTATAATCATAAGTTCTGCTCTACCTAAAGCAAAGACTTCAAGATTTGGCTTAAAACCAAATGTTGCAACAAATTCCTTTTGTAATAATTTAATATCCTCATAAGTAAGTTCTAAAGATAAAGTTACACATTTATAACCCATTTTATGTAAATAATAAACTGTATATCTATTAAAAACATTAAAGGTATAATCACAAATATCATTCTTAGTTTTACTTAAACAAATATCATGAATCAAATTCTTTTCATAAAAACAAACATTTAATAAATTACGCCTTCCACTATAATATATATTCGGATACTTATTCTTATATTTATCATAAATGTCCTTTTTTGTCACATATATTCTATCATATTTATCATCTATTGCTTTTAAAAAGTTAGCTAGATCATTAACCAATATAGATTTAGCTGGTAAAACTTCTACATCAAGTTTTGAAAAATTTACATCACAAATCCTTTTTTCCTTAACTTTTGTCCTTAATTCAGTAAGTTTATCTAAAATTTTTCTCCTAATTTCATTAAGTTCCTTAATTGGAATAAATAACTCTTCATCCATATCTACAGTAATATCTTTAACTCTATATACTGTATCATTTGTTTTTTGTAATTGTTTTCTAATTCTATCTTCAGTAGTAGGACTATTTAATGCCTTAGCTACTATTTTGCCTGTAAGTAAAACTTTATTTGTACCATCACTTACTATTAATTTTAATGGTTCAGATGCCTTAGTTACTAATTTAAATGAAACATCTACTTTTCTTTTTTCATATGCTAAAATTTCTTTTTCTAAGACCTTAGAACTAGTTAAATTTACCTTATCTAAACTTATAAGTCCAATTTTATTATCTACATAACAAATATTTTCAGCACATGAAGTAAGCTTATTGTTTTTATCATATAAAAAGTTAACTACTAATCCTTTCTTACTTTCCATAAATCTAATACCATCTTCTTGATGTAACGGATAATCAAGTTTAATTTTAATTTTATTTTTATTTACACTAATTACTTTTCCAATTGTTTTTCCCTGATGATTTGGAGATTTTGTATTTAATAAATTAGAATCATTAATATTAAATAAATGACCAAAGGTAAACTCTCTATTAAATAGTATTTTTAGTTTTTCCTCTTCCTTATCTATATCTACATCTACTCCATCTATTAACATCCTATAAAATTTAGTAATAAAATAAACATAAGAACTTGACTTCATTCTTCCTTCTATTTTTAAAGAACAAACTCCACTATTTAATAATTCTTTAATTCTTTTAGTAGTATTTAATTCCTTCATACTTAACAAGTAACCAGAATTAACTATTTTTCCATTTGTTTCTAATTTAAAGGAAGACGACAACATCCAGTACATTCACCCCTATTACCACTCCTGTGTCCTATCATACTACTAAAAAGACAACATCCAGAATAACTAACACACAATGCTCCATGAATAAATATTTCTTTTTCAATATCAACATCCATCATCTTAATTTCATCTATTGAAAGTTCTCTAGATAAAACAGCTCTCTTTACTCCCAACTTTTTCAGTAATATTAAAGTATCTTTACTACTATTATTAAACTGGGTTGAAGCATGAATTTCAAGATCCGGATACATTTGTCTAACTAAACAAATCATTCCTAAATCCTGCATTATAAGAGCATCAACACCCTCTAAATACAAGAATTTAACCTTTTCTAAAAAGTCATCTACTTCTGTATCCTTAACCAAAGTATTCATTGTAACATATAAACGAACACCATACAAATGACATAGTTTAATTGCTGATTTTATTTCATCCATTGTAAAATTAGGAGCAAAAGCTCTAGCACCATAACTTTTTAGCGAAACATAAACAGCATCTGCACCGGCATCTATTGCCATTTCTAAAGATTTATAATCACCTGCTGGACTAAGCAATTCTATTTTTTTCATACTACAACTTCCCTTCTCCATATATTTTACTACATATAAACAATTTTTACGAGAATATTAATTTAGTTATATCATTATCGCTCTTTAAACATTCATCTAAATAATAAACGTTTGCTTTATCTAATCTAATCATTTCCATCATAATATTTTTATCTTTTCTAACAACTGGCATGGTATAAGCAAGTAATCTGTAATCCTTTCTCAATACATATAACGCAAGATCTAAATCAGATCTAGCAATAAAAGACAAATTAGCATATTTAATAACATCATGTTCCAAATACTCTTTCAAATAACCTACATATAAATTATAAACTTCTGGATCTTTTAAAAATTTATTTCTATTTTTATACAAATAAGTATTTTTTAAAGATTCGTCCAATAAAATATCACCATCAAGTATTAAGCAAGCATTTCTATTATTTTTTAACACTTCTAATAAAACCGCACAACTAAATCCTTCAACCATATATAAAACCATAGGATTACGACTGCCCAAATTAATTAGTTTGTAATCATCGAGAGCATCTATATATTTTATCAACAAATAATCTTTTTCAATATATTTTAAAAGTAAGTTATAAGGAATTTCTATTTTTTTACCATTAGTATTAGGATCATTTATAAAGTCTCTAATCATATTAAAATTATTGTTATTAAATTTAGAACAACAAAAGTATTTATCTGTAAAAACACGAGTATCTAATCCCTTTATATACTTAAGTAAACTTATATTTAGAGTATCATCAAAAATATTATTTAATTCATCTAAGAAATTTTTAATAACATCTAGACAGCATCCACAATCACACATATATAAATCATATACTTTATCTATTTCACAGATTAATTTTATTATTTTTTCTTTTTCTTCCATAAAACAACCTCATAAGCACAAGAAAAGATAGCTTATTTAGCTACCTCTACTAGTTGATATACTTCAATAATATCTTTTTCTTTATAATCTTGACAATTCTCTAAAGTAATACCACAATCCATATCTTTCTTTACTTCTTTTACTTGATCTTTCTCATGTTGTAATGTTTTAATTTTTCCATTATAAACGACTATACCATCACGTATTATTCTAGCATTATCATTATTTTTAATAACTCCATCTAAAACATGACATCCAGCAATCAAGCCCACTTTAGAAAATTTAAATATTTGTCTAATTTCTAGAGTACCAACTACTTTTTCTTCATAAGTAGGTTCTAGCATTCCTCTCATAGAACTTTCCATTTCTTCTACCAATTTATAAATAATATCATATGTTTTTATATCTACACCATATTCATTTGCTGTATCTTTTATTTTAGCAGTAGCACGAACATTAAATCCTAAAATTAAAGCATTTGAGGCACTTGCCAAAACAATATCACTCTCTGTAATAGCTCCTACACTACCATGAATGACTGATAATTTTACGCCATCAACATCAATTTTTTCAAGTGAAGATTTTACAGCTTCTAAGCTACCATTAACATCTGTTTTTAAAACAATATTAATAGTCTTAGTACCTTCTTTATTTTATCAAATAAATCATCAAAACTAATCTTTTGATTATTAAAGTGTTTCTCTTTTTCTCTTAGACTTCTTTCATTAGCAATTTGTTTTGCCTCTTTTTCAGTTTCAAACGCCATGAACTTGTCTCCTGCACTTGGAATATTTGCAAATCCAGTTACTTCAACAGGTGTAGAAGGAAGAGCTTCAACAATATTTTCCCCTAAGTCATTTTTTAAAGTTCTTATTTTACCAAAGCTAGTACCAATAACAACAGGATCACCAAGTCTTAAAGTACCATTTTGAATTAATAAACTTATTACATTTCCAACTTTTTTATCTTGTCTTGACTCAATTACTACACCACTAGCATAACGTGAAGGATTTGCCTTATATTCATTCATTTCAGCAACTAATAAGATACTTTCCAAAAGTTCGTTAACACCTTCACCATATGAGCTGAGATACGATTTACAATAATATCTCCACCCCATTCTTCTGGTGTAAGAAT
>ERZ859980.264-NODE-264-length-37971-cov-1.768093_pt1 | contig 37971 bp, 39 predicted proteins | sample MGYA00509984_ERZ859980 | MGnify/ENA primary metagenome ERZ859980 (study PRJEB30046, sample SAMN00715173) | human gut metagenome | study: EMG produced TPA metagenomics assembly of the A metagenome-wide association study of gut microbiota in type 2... | reverse complement strand
ACATGCTATTAAAACTGGTAATCATCCTGCTAGTTTTACAGAACAAAATATTGAGACTTTTACTAAGCAATTGAAAATGTTAGGTTTTTCTTTTGATTGGGATAAAAAGGTTTCAACTTGTGATCCTGATTTTTATAAGTGGACTCAATGGATTTTTATTCAGTTATATAAAGAAGGTTTGGCTAAATTAGTTGAAATGCCTGTTAATTGGTGTGAAGGTTTGGGTTGTGTTCTTTCAAATGATGAAGTTATTGATGGTAAAAGCGAAAGAGGTGGATTTCCTGTTGTTCGTAAAAATATGAAACAATGGATTATTGAGACTCCAAAATTTGCAGAAAAATTACTTGAAAATCTTGAAAACCTTGATTGGCCTGAATCAACAAAAGAAATTCAAAGAAATTGGATTGGAAAATCTGTTGGTGCACATGTAAACTTTAAAGTTGCAAGTCATGATGGTTTATCATTTACTATCTTTACAACAAGATGTGATACTCTTTTTGGTGCGACATATTGTGTTCTTGCTCCAGAAAGTGATTTAGTAAAACAAATAACAACACTAGATCAAAAGAGCGCAGTTGACGAATATATAAAAATTTGTAGCACAAAATCAGACTTAGAAAGAACAGAATTAAATAAAGAAAAAACAGGTGTATTTACAGGTGCATATGCTATAAATCCTGTAAATGGAAAAGAAATTCCAATTTGGATTTCAGACTATGTTTTAGCATCATATGGAACTGGTGCAATTATGGCTGTTCCAGCTCATGATACAAGAGATTATGAATTTGCAACAAAATTCAATATAGATATAATTCCTGTATTAGAAGGTGGAGATATTTCTAAAGAGGCCTTCACAGGCGATGGATTACATATCAATTCTGAATTTTTAAATGGTCTTGATAAAGAAGATGCTATTTCTAAAATGTTAAATTGGTTAGAAGAAAATAATGTAGGTCATAAACAAGTTAATTATAAAATTCGTGATTGGATTTTTGCTAGACAACGTTATTGGGGTGAACCTATTCCAATTGTTAATTTTGAAGATGGAACAAGTACTGCTTTAGATGACTCAGAATTACCACTTGTATTACCTAAATTACAAGATTATGCTCCAAGCAAAAATGGAGATAGTCCTCTTGAAAAAGCTACTGACTGGGTAAATGTAACTGTAAATGGTAAAAAAGGAAAAAGAGAAACAAGTACTATGCCAGGAAGTGCAGGTTCAAGCTGGTATTTCTTAAGATATATTGACCCACATAATGATAAACAAATTGCAGACCCTGAATTATTAAAACATTGGCTACCTGTAGACTTATACATTGGTGGACCAGAACATGCAGTTGGACATTTAATTTATTCAAGAGTATGGAACAATTATTTACATGATAAAAATATAGTTCCAGTTGCTGAACCATTCAAAAAGTTAGTTCATCAAGGAATGATATTAGGTGCAAATGGTATTAAAATGGGTAAAAGATATCCTGAATTTGCAGTTAATCCAAATGATATTGTTGATCAATATGGTGCAGATACATTAAGATTATACGAAATGTTTATGGGACCACTTGAAGCTAATAAGCCTTGGAACGAAAATGGTGTTGAGGGTGCAAGAAGATTTATTGAGCGTGTATATAGAATGTTTGAAGAAAAAAATCTTACTGATTCAATAAATCCTAACTTGGAAAAAGTTTATAATACAACAGTAAAAAAAGTTACTGGAGATTATGATAAATTATCTTTTAATACTGCCATTAGCCAATTAATGATATTTGTTAATACTGTATATAAAGAAAATGACTTACCAAAAGAATATGCCAAAGGATTTATTCAATTATTAAACCCTATTGCCCCATTTATTACTGAGGAAATTTGGAATACCTTCCTAGGACACACAGAATCAATTGCATATTCAAAATGGCCTACATATGATGAATCAAAAACTATTGATGATGAAATTGAATTACCAATTCAATTAAATGGAAAATTAAAAACAACACTTAAGATTCAAAAAGATTCTGGTGAATCAACAATAAAGGAAATTGTTCATAATAATGATACAGTAAAATCTTTAACAGAAGGAAAAACAATAGTAAAAGAAATTTATGTAAAAAATAAAATTTATAATATTGTTGTAAAATAAATCTTTCAAAGAAAAAAATAAAAATCCACTTAATGTGGATTTTTATTTTATTCTTCTATTTTTTGCTTTTTTACTGTATCTGTATCGTTGTTTTTAGATTCAGTATTATTCTTTTCCGTATTTTCATTAGTTTTATTATTATCATTTGTTCCATTTTCTATTTTATTCTGAACTGTATTTTCCTTTTTTATAGTGTTTTCCTTTTTTTCGTCATCATCTTTTTCATTTTTTACAGATTGATTTTTGGTTTCATTTTTACTTTTTACTGTATTTTTTATAGTATTATTCGTAGTATTTTTTGTTTGATTTACAACTGTATTTTTCTTGTTTACTGTTTCGTTTTTTGTTGTAGTATTTTTGCTTTTTGTTGTTTTGGTGTTTTTTACATTTGTCTTTATATATTTTGCTTTTTCTTTGTCATCAAGTCCCAATTTTTGTATATATCCATTTATTAAATCACTTGTTTCTGTTTTGTCAGCTTTATAAAACCATAATTCATTTATTTTTTCTGGTGTTCCCGGTAATTGGTCCATTTCTAAATTATTTACATCAAAACTTACAGCATATGGTGCATATCCTAATATTTTTGATAATGTAATATCAGTTTTCAAGTTTTTAAAAATAGCATTTGTAATTTCCTTTACTTTATCTATGTTATTCCATTGAACAACCTGTGAGGCTATTGCTTTTAGAAATTCTCTTTGAGTTCTCATTCTTCCCTCATCATTATCCCCATATTCTGCACTATATGTTGTTCCATTATTATTATGTCTAAATCTAACTAATTGCTCTGCCTTTTCGCCATTAATTTTTTGTTGTCCAGCTTTTAAATGAATGTGTAAATCTTGTGTGTCATCATCATAGTCCATATTTATAGGGACATCAAAATCAATTCCACCAATAGCATCAACAATGTCTACTAACGCACTTGTTTTTACAGTAATATAATAATCTATATTTACACCAGTTAAATTTTCAACTGCTTCAACTGTTTTTTGTGGACTTTTTTGATATAATGCATTTATTTTATCAAATCCCCCTGCTGTTGCTTCATTTGAACCTACAAATGTATCCCTTGGTATTGATAATAAAAAAGCTTGATTAGTTTCTGGATTAAACCCTGCCAGCATTATTGTATCTGTTAATTCTACAGATATATCCTCACTAACCCCCATTATTAATACAAATATTGGATCTTTATCACCAATTGTATCCTTCATAAGGTTCATAACAGCCCCTGAAAAACTACCTCCTGCTTTATATAGGTAGGTTCCAAAAACTGTTCCAATTATTAGGAACAAAATCAATAATATTGAAAGGACTATTTTTAGTGCTTTTCTAGGTTTCTTTTCTTTTCCTTTTGTTTTATATTTATCAGCCATTCCAAATTCATTTAAATTACTATTATTTATTTCATATTTTCTATTTTTGCTCTTCTTTCTTGTTTTATTATTAGTACTTTGTACTTTTGAATGCTTTCCAACATTCCCATCTGATTCATTATTATCTTTTCTACTCATTTTTTCTCCAATAAAAAATTATATTTAAAATTGATATATATTTAGATTATATTTACACATATGTATATTATATCGCTCTTATAATCATTATTTCCAATTTTTTTCAAAATATTATACTCCATAATATTTTAAATTGATTTTACTATTGAATAAATTTAATGTCAATATCCAACTTATTTAAATATAAAAATTCACATTATATTCACAAAGTATTACTTATTAGTTTAGTAAATTTTTACAAAAAAAGCTCAGCTAAATGCTGAGCTTTTGCCAATTCACCTCAGTCGCCTTTATTAAGGCTACTCATCTGCAAGCAGAAGGGTGCTTTAGCATGTCGCCATCTAAGTTGTCTAACTTGATGTCATCTATATAAACCGATGATGCCATCGGGCTACTTATATATTAACATAATTATTTGTCAAAAGCAATATTTTTTACATTTTTTTACCATTTACAGTATATACTTTACATTTAATCATATTCCTATATTTAATTACAAACTACTTTGTTATTTTTTCAAGTTCTTCATATCTCTTAATTACTAATTTTAAATCACGCCAGAACTCAATCTTTTTATTTTCATCTCTTAATAAAGCTGCTGGATGCCAAGTTGGCATATAATAAATTCCCTTTTTTTCAATCCATCTTCCCCTACTTGCAGTGATTGAATCTCTTTTCCCAAAATATTTTTTAATGCTGTACTTCCTAATAATACAATTATTTTAGGTTTTACAAGAATTACTTGATTACGCAAATAATCAAGACAAGCCTCTGCCTCATCCGCTTCTGGTACTCTATTTGCAGGAGGTCTACATTTTACAATATTTGCAATATATAATTCATCTCTTTTAATTTCAAGTCCTTCAAAAGCCGAATTCATCAATTTACCAGCCTTTCCAACAAATGGTTGACCAAGTCTATCCTCATCTGCTCCAGGACCTTCTCCAATTAACTTATATCAGCATTTTTATTACCTTGACCAAAAACTATATTATTTCTATTTGTACATAACTTACATTTTTTGCAATTAATTATTGATTTTTCTAAATCTTCCCAATTACTATACATTATATCATTTCCTTGCTTTCATTTTACACTTTTATTACCACATATCATTATATATATCAAATTTTATAATAAATTGCAATTAGATTAAACACATAATTGCTGCATTTCTACCAGCATTTTGCTTTTCAGTTCTGTATGAATGCAATATATCACTATTGCAAACTGTACATATACCTGAATCTATTATATTTTCTTCTTTCAAACCACAGCTCTTCATCATGTTTATATTTGCTTTAACTGCATCTATATAATATTTTTGTTTTCCATCTACAACTTCTCCCACTTTTATAATTGATTCATCATTAAAAGCTTGCATAAACAAATCTTTTACATCTTCCTCAACTTGAAAGTGACATTGTCTTATTGTTGGACCTATACAACAAATTATATCTTCCGGATTACAATTATATTCTTCCTGCATTTTTTGAACTGCAACCATACCAATTTTTTGCACAGTCCCCCTCCATCAGAATGAATATCACCTATTACATTTTTTATAGGATCATACAAAAACAATGCTGTACAATCAGCAAAATATAAAGATAGAGCTTTATTTTTTTTATCTGTTATTAATCCATCAACCTCATCAAAATTAGAGCTCTCATCATCTTCATTTACAATTCTTACAATTTTAGTATGTGTCTGTTTTGGATGTACTATATTCTCATTATTTATATTAATCTCCTTACATATTTTTTTGTAATCATCACTATCCTTAGTGCTATTTTTAAAATCTAATGGTTTTAATGTATAGCAATGTTTTAACTTATTTTGATATTGTAATAATCTTTTAAATTGTAGATATTGTATATTATTATTTTCAATATGGATAATATTTTCATTTGATAAATCTTTCATAAAATCAACCTTTCTTCTAAAAAAACTTAATCCTCTACCTGTTCTTTTATCATCTCTAAAACAGCATTTTTTTCAGTTTCATTTATATAATTATATTGATTATTGCTATTAGCAGTATCAAAACCACAAATTGCTTTATATTTACAATAATCACATGGTGTTTTTTTCTTTTTATAATATGGGTGTATGTCTATATTTCCAGACATTATTTCCTCTGAAATTTGTTTTATTATTTTATTCATATATTTTTGTAAATATTCAAATTGTTTTCGTGATACACCACTTGTTTTTGTTTGACTTAAGTCTCCATCTTTTCCAATATATGCTGGCACTATTGTTGAAGCTCCCTTTTCTAATTTATTGTCCATCATTTTTACAATATTTATATCTGCTAATATTAATCCCTGCATTTTGAATTTTTTTCTTATTTCATTTTCAATATCTTCTTCAGACATATTTTTAGATGATTTTATAATTGGATCAATTAAATTAAAATATAGTACACCAGCAGGAAGCACATCTTCTTCTTTGCAGGCAGCATCCAAATATGTTAATAATTGTAACTGTAATCCTGCATAAACAGAATTTAGCTCTATATTTTTTACAGATGATTTATAATCTATAATTCTTATGTATTTATCTTCCGCAGTTTTGCAATATCTATTCTGTCTATTTTTCCTGTAATTTCAACTTTTTTACCATTTTCCAAATCTATAATTATTGGACTGTATTCTTTTCCCTCTTTAAACTCTACTTCATTACCAAGTACTTCAAAATCACTATATTTTAAACTTTCTAATATATATTTCATAGATTTTTTTACAACTCTTTTTAATCTAGCTGCTAAAACCTTATACTTTGGAGCACTTGAAAAAATAAAATTCTTATTTAATCCTAATTTTTCATTTATAATTTCTTCAATAATGTCATTTGTTTCTTCTTCAGTTAAAAATTTTATTTTAATGTTTCGTTCCCTTACAATATTAAAAAAAGTATCTATTGTATCATGCATAAAAGAACCAGTATCTAACGAATCAACTTTAAAGCTATCCTTTTCAGATATGTTTAATCCATATTTTAGATAATAAGAAAATGGACATGATTTATATTGTTCCAACCTTGATACACTCGTTTTTAATGTTTTTCCATATAATTTTTCTATATTTTCTTTATTTATTCGCTCTGGCATATTTGTATAACTAATTGCCTTTAAACTGTTAACTAATTTATATTTCCAATTTTCATTACTCATATAATAATTATATGCTATAATCCATTTATCATCTAAATCTTTATCTTCATCTTTATAATCTCTTAATTGATTTAAAAGTTCCTCAAATGTGTTATTTTCAATTAAAATTTCAGACTCTTTTTTTATTATATCGCTATCTTCTTTAATTGTAGGGAATAACTTTTTAATTTTAGATACTAGCATTGACGCTCTTAAGGTTTTTCCATCAGCTCCTGATGATGAATATGATAAATATATACTTTCACTTGCAGCAGTAAATGCTTTGTATATATTAAAATTATCTTCATATAATCTTTCAATCGTTCCTTTAGCAAGTTCAATTCCATTTTCTTTCAAAATAGCTCTATCATTATCATTAAAATATCCCTCATTTTTATTAACACTTGGAAACATTCCATCATTTAAACCAATTATAAAAACAGTTCTAATTTTATGACTTCTTGATCTATCTATATCTCCTAATATTACTTGATCCTGTGTTCCTGGTATTTTACCTAGATTATTATTTCCAAGGCCTGTTTTTAAAATCTGCATATATCTTTCAAAAGTAATTTTTTCATCACCAAATACCAATACAATTTCATCTAACACTTGCATTATTATTTTCCAGCTTGTTTCATATTCTGTTGCGATTTCCACCTTATTTAAATTTAAAAGCTCTTCTCTTTTTTCTTCTAACTTTCTATCAATTTCATTTTCAATTAAAAACTCATACAATCTTTTTGTTATTTCTTTTGCAGAATTCGTTCCTAATAAATTTTCTTTAAACTTAATTAATGGATTTACAATTATTTTTCTAATTTCTCTGAATCTTTCTATTTGTGCTCTATTTGTATCATCTTCATCATGAAAATTCCACTCACCTTTATACCATTTACTATATTTTATTCCCCATTTTAAACAATAATTTTCTAATGCATATATTTCTTCTGGTTCAATATCTAAAAATCCAGTCTTTATATAATTAAAAACTGATTCATATGACCAATTTTTTGCAAATATTTCTAGAATAGATAACAAGTATTTTACTATTATATTTTGACTTAAATCTTTCTTTTCATCTATAAAAACTGGAATTTGATATTTGTTAAATATAACCTTACATAAATTTGAATATGTATCCAAATTTTTAGTAATTATAGAAATGTCACGATATCTATATCCTCCATTTTTGACTAATTTAACAATTTTTATTGCGATATTTTCTATTTCAGAATATTGGTTATTGCTAAAAACAAATGTATATTTTTTAAATTTTCATTTTCATATTTTTTATATGGTATAGAATACAAATTTTTCTCAATATGTTTTAATTCATCATTTTTAAATCTCCATACTTTTTCCATAAATACAGGTTTGTCCATTTTTACATTTGCTTCTTTAGCAACATCTTTTATTTTTTGAACAGTTTGTTTATTTGCATAAAAAATATCTGTATCAGGAGAATTACTTTCTTCTAGGGAATCTGTACAAATATTAATTGTTACTTGGCTTGCCATATTTAATAAAATTTTAATTATATCATACTCTTGCTTTGTAAATCCAACAAACTCATCTATGTAAATAAGTGTATTTTCAAAAATATTTGTTTCAGCTAATTGATTAGCAAGTATTGTTAATACATCATTTTCATCAATATATTTATTTTGTATAGTTTCTTCAAACTTGCTAAACACAATTTTCATATCATTCATTTTAGATTTTAAATATTTATCTTTTGAACTTTCAATCATTTCATCCAAATTTTCTAAACTAACACCATGTTTTTTAAACTCAGTTATTTGAGTTGATATTAGCTCTATATTTTCATCAGACTTGCCTAAAAAATTTAAATTAGATTTTTCATTTAATAAAATATTATAAATAAGCATAGCCTTTCCACACGGAGATAATGCTGTTTTAGTTGCTCCACCAACTTCATTCATTACTCTATATGCCATACGATTAAATGTTAAAACTTCAGCATTTAAGGCTGCTCCTGTACCAACAGCATTTATTAACTCACGCTCTGCAGTAAAAGAAAATTGCTCCGGAGTTATTATATAAATTTTTTTATCACCAGATATTTTTTCTTTTATTTCATTAAATAAAAATGTACTTTTTCCTGTTCCAGATTTTCCATATACTAATCGTAATCCCATACTCAATTTCCTTTCAATTTTTTTTATTTTTTTCCTATGTCAGTGGGTTGTTAATGAAGGGCAATGGGAGGTTGTCAATGGGGACGGTTCTTCTTGACAACTTTAGGCATACATTTGGGATGTAGCTTCAAAGTTGTCAAGAAGAACCGTCCCCATTGACATCCACTGACACATCCCACATTCACACCCACACTAACACTTACTGACATTTTACAAATTTAATTTTCTCTTTTCCAATAAAATAAATATTGCTGTGCTATTCCAGCTAAGTTTCCAAACTTTTCAAATGCTAATCATTTATTAATTTTTTGCTTACTTTGTTTTCGTCTGGATTTTTTATGTATAAATCATTCATAACTCTTCTAACCCATACATCTATTGGAAAAATATCAAATCTTTTTAATGTTGAAAATAACAAAATACAATCTGCTACTTTTGGTCCAACTCCTGATAAATTTAACAGTTCTGCTCTTGCAGATGTTGTATCTAATAGATGTAATTTTGATAAGTCGATTTCATTGTTCAAAACCATATGTGTTGTTTCAAATAATCTGATATCCCTAAAGCCTAACCCTAGTTTTCTAAAATCTTCTACAGTTACATCTTTTAATTGATTTGGTGTTGGAAATAAATAATATTCTTCATTGTTCCAATTAATTTTTGTTCCATATTTTTTAGATAATCTTTCAATAATCCCTTTTATTCTTGGTATATTATTATTAGCAGATATAATAAATGATATAATTGTTTCCCACAAATCTTGATTTAAAATTCTAATTCCGCTTCCATATTCAATACTTTCTTTCATATAAATATCAATTTTAGCTAATGATTTTTTTATACTTGAATAATCCCTATTTAAATCAAAATAATCTGTTACAATATCTTTTATATTTTCATTCAAAATTCCTTTGAAAATAATATTTTCTCCATTTATTTTAACATTTAATACACCGTTTTTTATTACTCCTGTATAGGAATCATCATCATTTTTATTCCATCTAAAACATTGTCCACATTCAAAAATATCTTTTAATTCAAAATCATTGTTCTTTTTTATTATTATTTCTTGTTCTTCCATTATTTGCACTCCATTTATACATCTTTTATTTTAATATTTTTCAAGGACCGTCCCCTTTTTATTTAGGGTCTGTTCCCCAAATTTTGTAGATACTTTGACACATTTTTGTTCTCCAAAATCCAAAATTTAATAGATCTGTTAGTTCATGATTATTAATATATTCTTCAAATCCGTATGGACTTGTTGCTAATCTTAATAGATACATGTATGGTGTAAATTTTAAATCATATTCATTTAGTTTTACATATTTCATAACAGTTTTCATATAGTCATTATAATTTTTTATGTTAAAACTTCCATCTTTGCATTGTTCATCTATGTGTGTATATGATCTTATTATTTCCCATCCAACAGGCATATATTTTGCTCTTTCAAAGTCTAATACAGCTTTTATTTTTTCATTTTCATAAATAAATTGCATTATACTAAAATCACCATTACAATTTTTAAAAGTCATATATTGCATTCCATCAAAGTCTATCTGTTCTATTTTATCTAAAAGTTCTAATTTATACTTTATATCTTTTTCTATTTTTTTATCAATTTCAGAATTATCTAATTTTTTTATTAATTTATTATACTTCGCACGTGCTGGTTCAATTTGCTTCTTCATATGCCATTTTTCAATATCAGATTGTTCTAATTTTTCATAATTTTCAAGTGCTTTTAAGACCCTCCCATGTAAGTTAGCACATTCAATTACTTGTTCATATGAACCGGTATTTGGATTTTTTGTATATCCTGTTATATATTTCATTAAAATAACAATTCTGTTTTTATATTTAAAATAATATTTATTATCAACTGTTTTCACATATTCTGGAACACTTATATTTTTTGATTTTAAAAAATATACTATTTGTGCTTCTTTTAATATTTTTTCTTCTTTACATCCTGATTCAAATTCTTTAAATACATATTTTTTGTTTTCATCATCAGTTATATAAAAAATATTTGCACTACCTCTATCCTCATGTTCAATATCTTTTGTAATAATATTATAATTACTTTTTATTTGAGCAACAATTTCTTCATCTGAAAATACAGTTTTTTCAATCATGTTATTGCCTCCGTTCTACATTTTTTTATATTCTATCAAAAAAAAATGTATTAGTAAATCGATTTGCACATTTGCTAAAATTAAATTTTCATATAATAAAACACCGTTGCACTTAAACGGTGTTTTTACTATTTTATTTTTTGCAGTCTTCTTTTAAATTTACTAAATCTTCTTTATTAAAATCATATTTCTTCTTACTAAAACTATATTTTTTCAACTTTTATTAAATTGTTATTATTTATATAAAACTTGACAAGTAAGAATTTTTCTATTTTTATCTTTCAGAATCTTCTTTTCCCTCATTTTCTATTTCAAACTTTTCAGAAGCCAATTTTATTTCTTTCTCCACATTTGCCTTTAATACATCTATATCAATTGATTCTAATTCATCTACTTTATATGTATATTTTTTAGTAAACTCCTTGATTGATGCTCCAACTAGTCCCCATCGGTATAAGACTAATTCTACTTTGCCTGCTCCTATATAATATACTCCAACCAAGCATTCAGATTCAGGATTCCAATCCTCGATAAATATATCATCGCTTAATAATAATTTTCCTATATTACATTCATCTACCTTACAATCATATTTTCCTTCGCATAAACTAATAAGAAGCGACTTTATATCCTTCATTTTTTCATCTTCTTTGGTTGATAATTTTTCATAATCATAATCTATTTCATTGTTAATAAGAAACTCTTTATAATAACGTAAAAATACATATTTATCTATATTCGAGATTAATTTGTTGGTTTCTTCTTTCGAAATATATTGAGAAATTTCTTCTTTTAATCCTTCTAAATCACTATTTAAATAATAATTAATTAATTTATCATATCCAATTATAAGACCCAACATATTAGCCATAATTTCTTCTTCACAATATGAATAATCATTTTCTGTAAGCATTGTAGTTAATGCTTCATTAATTCCGTACCCATCTAAGAAATTTGTTAAACCTGTTCCAAAATTACCATCTTTTAGTATTCCGTGTAGTTGTTCATGAGCAATTAACTCCTCTGATTCTACTGAATTTGGATTTATAGAAAAACTATTTGTATATGTATTATAATCACCACCCCACCATCCATGTTCTACAGCAAAATCACTCATCTTTGTAACACCTTCTGTACTTGCAACGGCATACATATTAATAATGGTATCTTCGGAGAACTCACTACCGTGTGGTTCTATTACTAATGTTGTAAAAGATTCAATAATTTTACTTTTACTTTCCTCTTCAATTTTTTTATTTGATTTAATTGCCTCTTCAAACAACTCCGCAATCTTCTTTGTTTTCTCTTCATTACTATAATTTAAAATCTCTTGAATTTCAAAATTATGTTTCGCTTTATACTTTGCAATGTCATAATTAACCGTTGGAAAAAGACTAATGGCTAAGGCGGTTGTAGTAGCTCCAGCTATAACCCTTCTTATAATTTTCTTTTTACCACTTTGTTTATTATTGTCTTTGCTTTTTTTCATAAAATAATTCCCCCCAGTATAAAACTTTATCCAATTATAGCACTTTTTATGTAAATTTACAACTTACTAATTATTTTTCTTACTGTTACTGAAATGGTGGAATCTTCACATATTGGGTTTGAAGATAAAAAGCCTGTCTTCATTTATAAAAATACTTTTTTCGTTTTATCTATTTACATAATGTTTTAATTGTGGTATAATATAAAAATGATTGAAATGCAAAAGCATATTCATCATATACGAATATTAACCAATTTAATAATTATTTAGAGGTGAAACAACTATGATTGACAATTCAATCACTGACATTGTAATTCCAAATTATGAAAAATCGGTAATTATACCGAAGGAATGCATTGAATATGCCAATAAATGGCATATTTTTATTCCAAATTACCTTGAGACTATTCAAAAGGCTTTTTATGAACGGGAATTTGTTAAGTTAGATTACAAAACAAGAATTATAAGTTCAAAAAAGTATTTTAAAAATCTCTTAGAAACAATCTCTGTTTTTCAGCAGAACAATGTAACCCCTGAAGAACTGTTTTCATTAGTATGTGAATTCACATATCATGATTTTTTGCAGTTTTTCAAGAATTATGCACAATCATCTGTTGATTGGTATATGATTGGACGTTAAAAAATGGTCCTTACATCTTGCATACTTTGCATTTTGTAAGGACCGTTTTTATTTTATATTTTACATTCTTCTTTTAAATTTTCTAAATCTTCTTTATTAAAATCATATTTTTTCTTACAAAAACTACATTTTATTTCAGCTTTTCCATCTGTATTTATTATATTTTCTAACTCCTGTTTTCCTAATGAAATTAATCCTTTTTCAATTCGATTTCTACTACAATCACATTTATATTTTGGTGTTTTTTGCTCCTCTAATAATTTTACATTTTTATCACTTGTTACGATTCTAGCAATTTCGACCAAATCTTTTTGTTCATCTAATAATGCACTTATAGGTTTTATATTTTTTAAGTTTTCTTCTAATTTAGATATGTCTTCATCTGTTGCATCTGGCATTGGTGTAATCATGTATCCTCCTGCACTTTTTACACCATCTTTATTTACAAGAACCCCTAATGCTATTGCAGATGGAGTTTGTTCAGATTTTGCAAAATATTCAGCAAAATCTTCAGCAATTTCTCCTGAAACTAATGGTGTTAATCCTACATATGGCTCTTTTAGACCAATATCTTTTATAATATATAACATTCCATATTTTCCAACAGCTGTACCTACATCTAATTTGCCATTATCCTTTAACGGTAAATCTACATTTGGATTTTGTACATATCCTTTTATTTCCATATTACTATTTACAATTGCATTTAGTGCACCAAGTTGTCCATCGGCTTTTATTTGAAGAGTTATTGTATCATTATCCTCTTTTAGTCCACTTCCCATTATACATCCCATTGTTAATAATCTACCTAATGCTGCAGTTGCAACTGGACTTAAATCATGTATTTTTCTTGCCTCTTCAACAAGTTCTGTTGTATCTATACATTTTACATTTACTTTTCCATTGTATGCTAATCCTCTAACTATTTTGTCTGACATTTTTTGCTCTCCTTATTTTTTTGAATATTTTATCACAAATTTAGTGATATTTCAAATATTTTCCGCATAAGTATTGACAAAAGTTGCCATACTATGTAAAATAAGTATATTATGTATATAATTGCGATGAAAATGACGAGCAATCAAAAGAGCTAAAAGAGATTAAAGGTGTTACGCTGAAAGCCTTTATTAGAAAACCTGATTGAAAAACACATTGGAGCAATATTTTAATTAAGGAAAAACTACAAAATAGTTTTTTAAAGCCGGGTGGCCCACGAAGAAATTATTCGTCCCTGCATTATGCAGTGGGCGTTTTTTGTTTTTTATAAGTTATTAAAGAAAAAACGTCTCACATTTATTAAAAATAAAAATTATTTTGTTAGTCACCAAAATAGATATTTAATTTGGTACTAGAAAGGATGATTGTCCCTTTTTTCCTAAAATGGAAAAAGAGAACCGTCCCCTTTTCCCATAATTTGAAAGGAGATTTTAAAATGAATGAATACAGAACTCATAACTGTGGCGAACTTCGTATATCTGATGTTGGAAAAGAAGTTAAAGTTGCAGGATTTGTTGAAACAATACGTGATTTAGGAGGATTAGTTTTTTTAGACATTCGTGATATGTATGGTATTACACAAGTTGTAACTTCTGGAGAAACTGAAATGGTAGATTTCGCATCACATATTCCAATTGAATCAACAGTAACAATTTCAGGAACAGTAAGAAAAAGAGATGAAGAAACTTACAACCCTAAAATTCCAACAGGTGAAGTTGAAGTTGTTATAAAAGATATAAAAATTTTAGGAAAAAGAACAAAAAATTTACCTTTTGAAGTAAATGTAAATCAAGATGTTAGAGAAGATTTACGTCTTCAATATAGATTTTTAGATTTAAGAGGAAAAAAATTACAAGATAACTTAAAATTAAGAGCTCAAGTTTTACAATACCTACGCTCTCAAATGATTGAACAAGGATTTTTGGAGGTTCAAACACCAATATTAACAAGTTCATCTCCAGAAGGTGCAAGAGATTATTTAGTACCAAGTAGAGTTCATCCTGGAAAATTTTATGCATTACCACAAGCGCCTCAACAATTTAAACAATTATTAATGGTATCTGGTATTGATAAATATTTCCAAATAGCACCATGTTTTAGAGATGAAGACGCAAGAGCTGATCGTGCTCCTGGTGAATTTATCAATTAGATATGGAAATGGCATATGCTACACAAGAAGATGTATTTAGTGTAATGGAACCAGTTGTTTACAACACATTTACAAAATTTTCAGATAAAAAAGTAGCAGAATACCCATTCCCTAGAATTCCTTACAAAGAAGCAATGGTTAAATATGGATGCGATAAACCAGATTTAAGAAATCCATTAATTATAATTGATGTTACAGATTCTTCCAAAGATGTACATTTAAACCATTCCATGACAGAACAGTTCGTGCTATAAAAATAAAAGGACATCAATCAAAGGGATTCCATGAAAAAATGTTAGCATATGCTCAAAGTATTGGTATGGGTGGACTTGGATACTTAGAAGTTCAAGAAGATATGTCATACAAAGGACCTATTGATAAATTTATTCCAGACGATATGAAATCTGAATTAAAAGATTTAGCTGGATTAGAAGTTGAAGATACAATATTCTTTATAGCTGATAATGAAACAAATGCAAATAACTTTGCTTGTCAAATTAGAAATGAATTAGGAAAAAGATTAGATTTAATAGATGATAGTTTATTCCAATTCTGTTGGATAGTAGACTTCCCTATGTATGAATTAGATGATAATGGAGATTTAGCATTTTGTCATAACCCATTCTCAATGCCAAAAGGTGGATTAGAAGCTTTAAATACAATGAATCCATTAGATATAACTGCTGACCAATATGATATAGTATGTAATGGTATAGAATTATCTTCAGGTGCAGTTCGTAACCACGATCCAGAAATAATGGAAAAAGCTTTTGAAATTGTTGGATATGGAAAAGATGTTATTGAAGAAAAATTCTCAGCATTATACAATGCATTCCAATTTGGTGCTCCACCTCATGCTGGAATAGCACCTGGTGTTGACAGAATGATAATGCTTTTAACAGGATCAGAAACAATTCGTGATGTTATAGCATTTCCTATGAATAGCAAAGCTCAAGATTTATTAATGGGTGCTCCAGGAAATGTTACTAAAGCTCAATTAGAAGATGTTCATATAAAATTAGATTTACCTAGAGAGTAGCATTAATTTAATAATTTATTGATTATAAATAAAAAATTTCAGTCTGTATTCGAACTTAATATTTAATACAGACTGGAATTTTTTTTACAATTGTAAAAGATTTTAGTTATATATTTTTTCACTTTTTTTATATAATGTATTGACTTCTTATTTACATAATGTTATAATAATAATTCATACGATACAAATTCTTTTTACCCCTTAAGGAGGGATATTACAATGAGTCAATACAATTACAAATGTGATTCATACGACCCCTACGTTTTTCCCAGTTTTACTGGATACGTAATTACCCAATCTCAACTTCTTTTCGTTGAGAAAAATCGTGTTATAGACCAATGGGATCTCAATCCCACTGGTAATGACACGAATGCTTTAATAAAAGCTGCACGAGAAGAAGCTGATCTCCCCCGTAATGCAAAAATCTTATTGACGATTCTGAATCGATTGATTTGGATTTTGTATCCGATTATGGATATATTGCAGGGGATTTCAGTGATGATGACGAAGATAAAGATGGATGGAACGATTTAGCAGAACACTTTGCTGATCTCTAATCTTCAAAACGAAGACCGCTCTTGTATTTAAGAGCGGTCTTTTTACATTTTTATAATTTTTTTGTATAATACATTTTCACTTTACTATTCAAATTTATTTACAAAATTTGCTCTTATACACCTCCACCCAATTTCAATTTTTTTTCAAAATTTTTAAAACCATTTTTGTAATATAAATTCATCGCCTCCATATTTCCCTCTAATACATTTATATATAAATTTTTAATGTTTTTATCTTTTACCCATTTTTTAGCATGTGCTATTAAGTTACTTGCTATACCTCTTCTTCTGTATTCATTTTTTACATATAATCCATCAATTAACGCCTCCTGATGCAACATTGGACCATTGCAATCAGAATCAAATCTGCAGTAAATGTATCCTACTATTACCTTGTCAATCTTTGCACAGAAAATTACATTATTATCATTATTGTATATTTTCTCAAAGAAACCCTTAACAATATAATTAGATTTAATATTTTTATTAAATTTTCGTTCACTTTGAATTAATTTTGTAAGTAATTCATCACAAATTTTTGCATCTTCAATACAGGTTACTTTTTCGATATTAATCATGTAAATTCTCCTTTCATTTTTTATGTTTTGAATCTCTCCTACCTTTCTTTCAATAATTAACTTAATTTTTCTCTCTTCATTCCAAGAACGACCTTTATTTTTTTTCAGGACCATCCCCGTTTTTGAATTCTCTTGAAAAAATTATAGCACATAGTCTTGATTTAAGCTATGTTTTTGAATATAATTTTTTTGAAGGAGGTTTGTACTTATGATAAAGAAATTTATTGATGATAATAAAGATAATATTTTGAATAATATTTGTGAATTGATAAAAATTCCTAGTATTTCGGATGAAAGTTCTGCTGAAAATGGTATGCCTTTTGGTAGAAATTGTTCTGATGCTTTGAATTATATATTAAAATTAGCTGATAGCCTAGGTTTTAAGACAAAAAATGTTGATGGTTATTGTGGATATATTGAGTTTGGTGAAGGTGAAGAATTGCTTGGTATAATTGGCCATTTGGATGTTGTTCCTGCTGGAGATGGCTGGACAAAATGTGATCCTTTTGAACCAGTTATTGAGGATAACAAATTATATGGTAGAGGTGCTATTGATGATAAAGGACCCGTTATTGCTTCTTTGTATGCCATGAAATATGTAATGGATACAATGAATGTAAATAAAAGAGTTCGTTTAATTTTAGGATTAAATGAAGAAGTTTCTTGGAAATGTATTGAATATTACAAACAACATGAGGAGCTTCCAACTCTTGGATTTAGTCCTGATGCTGATTTTCCTTGTATATATGCAGAAAAAGGATTTTTAAATGCCTTTATTGAATCAAACTATATTCCAAATGGAAATATAAAAATTATAGATTTAAAATGTGATAATGCTATAAATATAGTTCCAAAATATGCTGAAGCAGTACTTGAATTTAATAATTTAAGTTTAGATGACATTCAAACTGAATTACAAAATTCAATTACAGAATATAATTTTCATATCGATGTATCTCAAATAGCAGATAATCGAATTAAACTATCTGCACATGGTGTTGCTGCACATGCTGCTTATCCAGATTTGGGAGTTAATGCATTATCTCGCCTTTTAGTAATTTTAAATGATTTATTTGAAAATCATAATGAACCTTTACAAATTCTTCAATTATTTAAAACAAGAATTAATACTGATTTAAATGGTAATTTATTAAATATAGGATGTACTGATGAATCTGGTGATTTGACATTAAATGTTGGAAATGTAAGTTTTAAAAATAATTCCATTACAATAGGATTAAATATTAGAATTCCAGTTACAATTTATATTGCATTAATAAAACAAAAAATTTCTGACTCAATATTAGATTTTTCTGATATTTCAATAAAATTTGATGATGAAAAAGTAGCACTATTTGTTCCAAAAACAGATTCTTTAGTTACAACTTTATGTGATGTATTTAATGAAGTAACTGGATCTAAAGAAGAGCCAATTACATGTCCTGGTGCAACATATGCTAGAGCATTTAAAAATGTTGTTTCTTTTGGTTGCAATATGCCAGGAAAATTAGATATGTGCCATCAAGCTGATGAATTTTTAGATATAAATGATTTATTAAAAAGCATAGAAATTTTTATAAAAGCCATTAGAAAATTAACAGAATAATATATTATTTTATTGCCAAATATACAAGAAGTTATTTAAATACTATTAAGCTTAATACAATAAAAAAGAGATTAGAATTTTAAATACAATTCAAATCTCTTTTTTATTTTTGCATTTTGTAAAATCAAATTAAATTATTTATACAAATAATTTTGTGGATTTACTTGTTTATCATTTAATCTAATTTCAAAATGTAAGTGGTTTCCTGTTGAATTTCCTGTTGACCCTACAGCGGCAATTGTATCTCCTGCCTTAACTGATTGTCCTACTTTTACATATAATTTACTACAATGTCCATAATATGTTTCAACGCCATTACCATGTGAAATTTTAACTAAGTTTCCATAGCCTCCACTATTATATTGAGCATATGTTACCACACCATCAGCAGCTGCTACTATTGGAGTACCATTACTTGCTGCAATATCTAGCCCCTTATGTGTATGATTTCTTATGCTTTCATTTGCACCATATCTTGAAGAAATTCTACCTGATACAGGAGCTACTGTAAAGTTTACACCATTTACATTACTTCCTGTAGAAGCAACTTTTGTATTATTTGATGTTCCTGATTTTTTTTCACTTTTTTCAGCTTCTTTTTTTGCTTCAATTTCTGCATCTAAATCTCTTACTAATTTGGTAGTTGTCGCATATTTCATATTTTTATATTCTAGCATATTATCAGTATATACTTCTCTTACTGCAAATTCAGAGTTTTCCTTATATTTTTCTGCTAGTTCACTCATTTTTTCTTTTGCTTCATCTAAAGTATCAACATAAGCTTTATCTTCGCCATTTAATGTAATTGCATACATTTTATATGTTGTTTCAGCTTTTAGTTTTAAAATACTAATTATTGATTCTTCATCTGTTTTTTTGTTTTTGTTTACTATAGCTATTGAATATTTTGGAATTTCATTCAATACTACTAGCTCTATATTTTTATTGTCTTGATTTAGTACTTTGTTACTTATCATACAAGTGAAATCATTTTTGTCTGTTACATATCCTACTTTTGTTCCATCAACTGTAACTTTGTAGGCAATTTTAAAATTACATTTTATTAAAATTATTGCTAATATTATCATTATAGCGATAGATATTATTGCAGTTAATTTTCTTTTATCGTTTGTATAGTTTTTTAATCTATTGCTTAAAATAAGTTTTCACACTCCCTTTTTTTCAATGCGACTGTTTAATATTATACCATATATTTTTAACAATTTCAAATCAAACTATACCTTTTTAGTAAAAAAACATCAAATTATTAAGAAAAAACCAGATAAATTTACATTTTTTTACCTTTTTTGCTCTTTTTTTCTTCTTTTTTCTCGTTTTTTCTTCATTTTTCTTACTAGTTGTTAAAATAGTCAATTATTCCAGTATATATTCCCCATGCTAGTTTATTTTGATATTCATCATTCAATAAATTTTTTTCTTCTTCTGGATTAGATAAAAAACCACATTCAACTATTGATATAGGAATTTCCACTTTTTTCATTATATATACAGTATCTAGCTTCATTGCTCTCTATTATTTTCTTTTTGAATTGATTCATTTAAACTTGATTGAATACATTTTGCAAGTTTTGTACTATTTTCATCACCTGATTTATAAAAATTTGCCAGCCAGAATACTGTTGCTGTGGAATTTTATTTAAATGAATAGAAACAAATAAATCAGCTGAACTTTCATTTCCTATTTTTACTCTATTTTTCAAGTCTGATATCTTTTTTTCTTTTAATGTTTTACTATCAATATCATATATAGCATTTTCATCTGATCTTGTTAATATTACTGTTGCACCACTCTGCTCTAATAATGTTTGTAATTTTAATGCTATATTTAAATTGGTTTTTGCTTCACTTATTCCATTACTACTTTCTGCACCGTTCATCTGGAACACCGTGTCCAGCATCTATTACAATTACCTTATTTGTTACAGGTAAAGTTACTGTTTGAACAGTTTTTTTATCTGTTTTCGCAGTTTGTATAACACATACTGTTAAACATATTGTTACTAATGACATTAATCTAATTATTCTTTTTTTACTTAAAATTATCATATTTACACCCCATAAATACTTATGCTTTCGTTATGTTTTTTATTCATAATGTTTTTATGTGTATGTATCCAAAAAAGTGCAACTTATTATTAATTTGTTGCACCTTTTTGTTTAATTATACTCTCTTCCTGTTTTTTCAAAATTCGTTTTTACATCTGTTATACAATATTTTTTAGGACTTATAATTGAATTAAACCATTTTTGAAATTCCATTATAAATATTGGCATTATTGAAATTATTGCAGTATACATCCATTGCTCTTTGGTTAAGTTCTGTACCTCAAATATTGCACTGCAACTTGGAATTATTACTACTGATATTTGTAATATTGCTCCTAATATAAACGCCCCTATTAAATATTTATTTGAAAATAAATCTATTTTAAATATAGAGCCTTCACTTCTTATATTAAATACATGTACTAGCTCTAGCATTCCAAGTGATACAAATGCCATTGTTCTTCCCGCTTCTAAACTAAATTTACTATATCCTATATAAAAAGCAAGTAATGTTAATATTCCAAGCATTAAACCTTCTGTAATTATTTGAGTCCATAAACCATCTGCAAATAATGATTTTTTAGCATTTCGCGGTTTCTTTTTCATTATATTTTTTTCTGCAGGATCTAGTCCTAACGCAATCGCTGGGAATGAATCTGTTACCAAATTTATCCATAATAATTGAATTGCAAGTAATGGACTTTTTAAACCTAATAATAAACCAAATAAAATTGTTGCAATTTCACCTATATTAGTTGCAATTAGAAAATGAACCGCTTTTTTTATGTTATCAAAAATATTTCTTCCATATTTTATTGCTTCAACTATTGTTGAAAAATTGTCATCTGCTAATATCATATCAGATGCATTTTTAGCGACATCTGTACCATTTAGTCCCATTGAAATCCCAATATCTGCATTTTTTAGTGCAGGTGCATCATTTACTCCATCTCCAGTCATTGCAACAACTGCTCCTGTTGATCTAAATGCTTTTACTATTCGTACTTTATGCTCTGGTGTTACTCTTGCAAAAACTGAATATTTCATAATGTTTTTTTCTAAATCTTTTTGTGAAATTTTATCTAGCTCTTTTCCTGTTATACAAATTTCATTTTTTCTCAGTATTCCCAAATCTTCTGCTATTGCTTTTGCAGTTGCTACATGATCACCTGTAATCATTGCAATTTTTATTCCCGCTTCTTTACACCTTTTTATAGATTCTTTAACACCTTCTCTTGGTGGATCTATCATTCCTATAAATCCAACAAATATTAAATTATTTTCAATAAAATTATCATCTAAATTTTTAGGTAATATATCTAAATCAATATATGCTACAGCAATTATTCTTAATGCTCTATTAGCTAAATCTTCATTTCTTTTTTTCAAACTATTTCTTTTTGAAAAACTTAAGTCAGATATATTTCCATTATTATAAAACCTTGTACATCTATCTAACAATACATCTGGAGCTCCTTTTGTTATTGCTCTATATTTTCCATTTATATTATGAATTGTAGTCATCAATTTTCGATTAGAATCAAATGGAATTTCATTTACCTTTGGGTATTTTGCATATAATTCATTTCGATTTTTATTTATATTAATTGCTTTTTCAACAATAGCAACTTCTGTTGGATCTCCAAGTACTTTTCCATTATTTTGTACTTGCACATCTGTACACATTGTTCCAAGCTCTAATATATAATCAATTGCCTTTCCATTTGAATCTTCATATGTAACAACATTCATTTCATTTTGGTTAAAGTTCCTGTTTTATCAGTACATATTACACTACTGCTTCCAAGTGTTTCTACAGCTGGAAGTTTTCGTATAATACTATTGTGTTTTGCAAGTTTTGTTACACCAATTGACAAAACTATAGTTACAATTGCAGGTAGTCCTTCTGGTATAGCAGCTACTGCAAGACCTACGGATGTCATAAACATTTCTAATGCAGGAATCTTTTTTAATATTCCTATAATAAATATAATTGCACATATTATTAAACAACCAATTCCTAATGTTTTTCCAACTTGGCCCAACTTTTTTTGTATTGGAGTTTCTGGAGATTCATCACTAATAATCATTTTTGCAATTTTTCCAACTTTCGTTTCCATTCCAGTTTCTGTTATTATTGCTTCAGCATTTCCATTTGTTATTATTGTAGTTCCAAATGCCATATTTAGCATATCACCTATATTGCAATCTTGTTTTAATTTTACATTTTCATCTTTTAAAATAGGAACATTTTCGCCTGTTAAACTTGACTCTTCTATTTTTAAATTATATGACTTTATAATTCTACAATCTGCTGGTACATAATTTCCCGCTTCTAATAAAACTACATCACCTATAACCACTTCTTCACTTGGTATACTTAAAATACTGCCTTCTCTTTTTACTTTTACAACTGGTGTAGACATTTGCTTTAGTGCTTCAATAGATTTTTCAGCTTTAGACTCTTGAAGAGCCCCCATTAACGCATTTAATACAACTATACTAATTATAATTATTGAATCTAAATAATCACCAGCTCCTTCAATTTTAGTAACAATAGCTGAAACTAGTGCTGAAATTATTAGTATTATTATCATTATGTCATTAAATTGTTTAATAAATTTTATAAAAAAACTTTCCTTTTTCTTTCCTTCAATTTTATTTTTTCCATATTTTTCCAGCCTTATCTTTGCCTCTTCATTCGTAATTCCATAATTAATATTTGACCTCAGCTTTCTAACAACCTCCGTCAAATCTAAAGTATGCCACATAGCTTATCCTCCTTTGTATATTATTTATTAATATATATGCTAGTGGTTTTGAATTATGTCAGTGTTAATGCTTTTTTGTGTCAATGGGGACGGTTCTTTTTGACACAAAAAGTTTCTCAACATTTTTCGCTCTTTCCATCAATAAGACAAAAAATAAAACTCAAGGACATATTCACTTGAGTTTTCATTCTTTATAATTGGCTTACAACTTTTTTAAATAAATCTTTTGTGTTTTTATAGCTCAATCTACTTATAGCATCATCAAAACATAACCATTCTATTTGTGAAATTTCACTTTCTTGTCTTGATAAATTTCCTCCAATTTTTTTGGCTAAAAATAACACTACTTCCTTGCTTGCTCCTCTATCTGTTATATAATTCATTGTATATCTTTTTGTTTCATCTATTTTTACATCGATATTTGTTTCTTCTTTTACTTCTCTTTCTGCTGTTTGTAGCTCTGTTTCATTTTTTTCTACATGTCCTTTTGGAAATCCCCAGATTCCATTTGTTTGTTTTATTAATAATACTTTTTTATCTTCGATTATAATACATCCACAAGATTTTTCATGTTTCATTTTTACTCACTCCTTTGTCTGAATTATATCATTTTACTATATTTATAACAACAAAAAAGTATATATTTATCGTATTTTATTGACAAATCGCATAAATGCATATATATTATGTATATCATACGCCAAGATGCAAACTTTGACTTAATTTTAGGAGGTTTTATATGAACTTTTTAAAAATTGATTCCTGTGTTTTGCAAGCTTTTATGTTAGCAAAAGAAATCTCTTGCCGTTTAAAATTGGATTTTATTCCACGGAAAATTTTTTTGCTTTCATTAATTGCAACTCCAGGATCTTCGCCCAATGTATACATTCATGACAATACTGACATTACTCAGGACGACATCTATGATTATATCATAAGCGATCTTAATGAAAACCCAATCACATATGGTAAGGTCAACTACTTATCTATTTCAAATGAGTATTTGACTCTTGATCAAACTATATTGGATTTGCTTGCTACTGCAAAAGAAATCGCTCATGACTCATATGAATGTGATACTATTTTTAATGATTGTGTTGTAATAGCTTGGTCAGAACTGTTTAGTGAAGATTTCATTAATACTATGTCTTACTTTATTCCAGATTTTGATGTTTTTTCTGATACAGATAGTCAATCTGTTATTACACAAAGCTTGAATTCATTTTTAACCGATATGAACTCCAAGCTTTCAAAGTCTGATAAAGTCTGCAAAATTTGCGGAAGAGATGATGAAACCAAAAAAATGGTTCAGATTCTCCTTAAGGCAAACAAACGCAATGTAATTCTGGTTGGAGAGCCAGGTGTTGGAAAAACTGCATTAGTTGAAAAACTTGCCTGGCAGATTGTTACAGGAAATTGCGTTGATGACTTAAAAGATTGTATTATTGTATCTCTTGATGTAAACGCACTTATTGCAGGAACAAAATACAGAGGTATGGCCGAAGAACGTTTCACGATTCTTATTAACTTTTTGGAAAGCAATCCTAAGTGCATACTTTTTATTGACGAAGTACATTTGCTTTTAGGTGCTGGATCATGTGCAGATAGCAGTTTGGATTTAGCTAATGCTTTGAAGCCACTTCTTGCACGAGGCACAACTCGTGTAATTGGTGCAACAACCTCAGCAGAATACGAAAAGTATTTTTCTACTGATGGAGCATTGAAGCGTAGATTTGAAAAGCTATATGTCAAGGAACCATCCTCAAATGAAGTATTGCCGATGATACGCAACCAGGTTAAGTATTTGCAAGATTATCATGGTGTGTCTATTTCTACACATATGTTAAACTACATTATGCTTAATGCTGCATGTTTCAACTTCGAAACGTGCAATCCCGATAGGACTCTGGATTTAGTTGACAAAGCAATGGTTTCTGCCAAGATTGATGGTAAGAAGAAAGTTCAAAAAAAGCATGTGCTTTCAAATTTTGCTATAAACACTAAGCAATTTGAATCGATGTCTGATGATTTTAAAATGTCTACTGCTTACCACGAGGCTGGTCATTACATTCTTCACAAGTTTGCAGATGAACTCACAAATCAAAAGGTATTGGCAGTTTCAATTATGCCTGCTGATGATTATCTTGGAATTAATGTTTTCGAAATTGATAGTTCAATAACACCATCTCTAAATCGAAGATATTACATTCAGCTTATTGCAAGTAAGTTAGCTGGTAGAATTGCTGAAGAAATGTATTCTAATGAACTTTCTGCTGGTGCGTCAAGTGACCTTGAATCTGCAAACAATATTGCATACAGTGTTGTGACAAAATATGCACTTTCGGAAAAGTTCAGTCAAGTACGAGCTATCACTGACACAAATTTGACAACAGAAGAAACTAAGAAAATTGTTACTGAAAGCGTTGATTCACTACTCATTGAGGCTAAAAATTATGCGAAATCAGTTTTGAATGAGTATAGAGTATATCTTGTTACCTTGGCTGATGCATTAACGAAAAAGGGTATTCTTTCTGACTCGGAGATTGATAATCTTTTTAATCATATTGATGATTCTAGAAAGTAATTCATAACCCAATCAAAAGAATAATGAATTTTATAACTGAAAAAAGCATTGGTTCTTCCAATGCTTTTTGTTTTGTGCTTTTTTTATTTTTACTAAAAAAGATTTGCTGTTCTTATTATTGTCCATATAGAAGTAAATACAACATCTATAATTCCAATTACAAGACCTGCTGTTGCCATGCCACTTCCTTTTTCATTAGGAAATACTTTAATATGTTTTTTAGCAGCTACACTTAAACATATAGCAACAATTCCTAATGGTAAACCTGCTATTATTAAACCTACTAATGAACATACAAGTGATGCTACTGCTGCTGTGTTTGTTTTTGTTTCTCCAGTTACATCATCTCTTTTATTTTCATTTGTTTGATTATTGTTTACTGGATTATTATTTAATCCATTTTCAACTGTTTTTATTGGATCATTATTTTCTATTATTTCTTCTATTTTTGCCCCACATTTTGGACAAAATTTAGTCCCATCATTTAATTCACTTCCACAATATTTACAAAATCTTCCCATTTTTTATCTCCTTTTATATTTTATTTTTATTAGGCTATTTATTATATTATTCACCTTTTATTTGTGTAATTACAGCTTTTGAAGTAACTAATCCCATTTTTATTCCTATTTCTAAATACATTTTTGAATATTGTTCTGAAAAATCTACTTCTGTTTTACTTACTCCATTCCAAAATTCTACTATAACTTGGTGCTTTCCTGCTGGTACTTCTATTTGTGTTGATTCTCCATTTTTTAGCTTTGCTACTTTTTGGTTGTCTATAAATACTGACATTGGTATTGCACAACCTGTAAATCTTTTTCTTCTTTGTATTGTTACTTGTATATTTTTAGTTGATTGTGGTTTATTTTGTGTTGATTTTCCACAGTATTCGCAGAATTGACTTGAGTCTGATATTTCTTTTCCACAATTTGTACAAAACATGTGTTGTTCCTCCTTTATTTTTTTGACTTTTTGTCGGATTTTGTTTTTTGCTTGATTTTAATGTAACATATATTTTATTTTTGTGCAATTGTTTTATATAACATTTTATTGTGCATTTTTTTCAATTCTATATGCTAATTCAAATGCTAAAAATGGTACTTTTGTTTTCTTTTTAAAATTAACTAATTGACTAAGACTTCTTTCATCCCATTCTACTGCATCTAGATTATCTCCTGCATAATAAAATGTGAAATAATTTAACTTTTTATACTCGCAAACAGCAGCTATACATGCGCCTTCCATTTCAACACAAACAGTGCCTTTTTCCTGAAACAATTCCATTTTTGATCTTGTTTCTCTATAAAATCCATCTGTTGTCCATGTTGCTCCCTCTACATAATCATATTTGTTTTCGTTTAGAACCTCTATAAATAATTGTGTATATTTTTTATTTAATTCAATTGATTCTGAATTTGGTAAGTAATGATAACTTATTCCTTCATCTCTAAATGCTTTGTTTGGAATAATTATCGAGCAATCTTCTATATTCTTTTTTAGTACTCCGCAATTTCCAAATATAATAAATGTATCATACCATTAACAGATAGCTCTTCAATATCTGCTGTTATCCATGGTCCGCTTACTCCTGCTAGAAATAATGTTATTTTTATGTCTTTATATTTTACTATATAGACTGGACGTTCACAATTTGCACATGTAATTTTTCCTACTTTGTGACATTCAAATTTTTCGACTATGTCGTTTAATAGATGTATTGAAAATATGCCTATTGCTATGTGTGGTAATTTGAAATTTTTATCTTTTGTTCCATCTAGTTTTTTTATACCGTATGGTTTTATTATTCCCTCTTCTGGAGTGTAGATTATCATGATAGTAACCTCCTTTTGTGATTTTGTTTGAATTTTATTTTATTCTGTGTGTTTCGATTTGGTTTTGATTATTGTTTTCTGTACTTTGAGTATTTTCTGATGGATTTGCATATGCAATTACTAAAAATATAATCCACATAATTGCAATCATGGCTATCTTTTTCTTTTTATCTAATTTGTTATTTTTTGCTATAAAATATGTTGCAGTAAGTGGTAATAAAAATATCCATGCTAATATTAGCCATATAGCATTATTATTTTTCTTTTTAGATTTATTGTTAACATTATTTAATTCATTATAATTTTTTTGTGTTCGTTTTTGCTCTTGTTGAGCTCTAATTCTTCCTTTTTCAAATTCATATCCAGATTTTTCCATATCGTCATATTTTATGTGTTGCACTTCATCATCTAATTTGTATTTTGTGTTACAGTATTGGCAATTAATAAATTGAGCATCTTCTTCAACTTTTAATAGTGCACCGCAATTTTTACATTTCATTTCTAGTAGTTTCATATTAAATTACTCCTTTTTGATTTTTTTGTATTATAACATATGTTGTTTGGGTTTGGAGACTTTTTGAAAAATTTGTGAGAATTTGGTATGGTGAGTGATTTTGGGCTTCGGGTTATGAGTGAGGTCTGACGTGTTTTCGTGGTCTTGTGAAAATTAGAGTTTTTGTTGGTATTTCAGTATTTGCAAGAGTTTTGGTTTGTAGAACATTTTTGCATTTTTAGGACATTTTTGGAGAAGATTTTACCCAATTTTTACCCAATTGATACGGTACGTTTGTTCTTACGAAATTGGCTCTTGTAAGAGATATTTTTATTGAGAAAAATTTTAATTTTTAGGAGGATTTAGATTATGAATAATTTAAGAGAAGTTAATGATGATATTTTAAAGGATTGGTTAGAATTTAGAGAGGAGACTTTGTGTTGCACTTTAAGTGCTGAGGATAAAAAGCATTTTGTTTATTTTGATGAGATTTCTGATAGGATTTTAAAGAATGTTCCAGAACAGAATAAAAAGTATGTTAAGAAACAACTTGATCTGCTTGATGAGAATTTTATGGATTATATTTTCTATTGGAATGAGAAGTATTATAGGAATGGTTTTTGTGATGGAGTACAGTTGATTGGTGGATGTTTTAAATCATAGACAATTATTAATACCGGAAGAATTTCAGTTTCTTCCGGTTTATTTATAATCATAACAATTTAGAATAAAATAAATTTAAAATATTATTTGCTTGCGATTACATACAGTTTAATTCCTAATGTATCAAACAACCACGTTTTAGTAACTCCTAATAATTCTAGCTGAGCATCTGTTACTTTATTTTTAGATACTCCTGGTTGAACAATATATATATTCATTTTAGTTGAATATACTCTTGACATGTTTATCAATGAATTAACTGTGTTTTTATCACCTATTTCAAATCTGCTTGCTCCATTGTGTTTATTTTCTCTTAAATTCTCTCTTCTTAATATGTGTTTCAACAATCTTTCTGGTTTTATTTTCCAATTAATTGATTTTTGAGCTTGTCCACATACTTCATATAAATCTCCTATTCTTGCCCCAGGTAAATCTTCTTTTGAATATTTACAATGGAACAAATCTATATTAATTATCTCACTATCGGCTTTTATAGCTATAATATCTGATATTTCTCCAGAACCATCATCATCAAAAATCAAATCATACCCATTAGACTTAATAGTATTAATTACTTTATATTGAATTGTATCATTTTCTTTTTCAATTCCTTGAGATTCTTTTCTAATATCTATTTTATCCCAATTATATACAATAATATCTTCTTTGTTAAATTTAGGAATTCCTTTTGTGGTTGCTTCTAGATAATATGTATTCTCCAGTGTTGAGCCATCTGCATAAGTTATTTTAGGTGGATATAATCCAAACCATTCTGTTAGCTCTTTATATCTATATCCTGTTTTTATTTCTACTGTTTTCCCCTCTTTAGAATAAACTGCCTTTTTGTTAATTATCTTCTTTCAAATTTTTCATTAATACTATTTTCTTCACTTTCTATAACAAATTTTATTTTTCCATTCTCTATATCATCAGATAATTTTATATCAACCTCTGTTAATTCAGCTGTTTTGTCTCCACATCTTATGATGTATCTACTTTCATTGTCAATTAATATATCAGGTTGAAATTCTATACATACTGGAACCTTATTAGGTAATTTTTCTATATCTTGAGGAACTGGTATATCTTTTATAATTTCTTCTACCTTAATATCAGGATTACAAATTTTTTCTCCTACTCTATCACACCACTCTTTCCATTCCAATAGGTTACCAATTTTTTTGCTCCATATTTTTCCTTTTTTAGAACATCCAATACTTGTTTCATCTTGATTTTCATATCCTTTTCCAAATAAATTATTTTTATATGAGTTTAATTTATTTGGATCAGATATTCCCTCTATTACATCTCTTCCTGCGTACATTCTATAACTTACGTATCCACTATTATTTGCATTCAATCCCAATGTAGAAAGTTTTAGTCGTTGTATATTATATAAACATTTAAAGGTGTTTTCACCATTTATTAGTTCTGCATCTTCAAAACATTTATTTAATATTTCTGTAGGTGGATTCTTTGTAGTAGTTTCTACGTAAATGATTTTTTTATCTTTATCAAAATATATAATATATAAGTCAAATACAACCTCTCTAATGTCTTCATTTCTGCACCAATCAGTTTTTCCTACATGTTTTTCTATGCAGGCTAGCATATTTTCTTCATAGTTCTGTGATATAATAATATTATCGTTCTTTATTTTTTCTATTGCTCTGTCAATTAAAAAATTTTGATATTTTGTTTTAAAAGTATACATACTCAATGCAGGATATATATTTTGGAGTGGAACTATTTCTGGAATTTCCCCCTCAAAATTTTGTAAAAATTTAATTTTTCTATCTTCTTTGTCAACTAATACATCTGATGTTTGTCTAATAATCTTATTCCAATCTGAATCCTGTGAATATAACTCTTCCATAGCTTTATTCGTGATCTCATTCGAAATATTAGCTATTATAGTAGCATCTCCAATCTTATTATTACTCGTTCTTGTAAATCTTCCTACAAATTGTATAGTGGTTGCTATAGATTTGTGTGGATCATGTATTGCTGCAATTTTTAATTTTGGGAAATCGAAACCTTCTCCTAACATATTTACACAAATAATGATTTTACAATCTCCTTTATAAAGCTTTTCTAATATTTCATTTTTCTTATTTTTATTCATTTCATATTTATCATTAACGGTTTGAATTCCGGTGCTATTTGATTATATATTTCTGATACTTGCTCTGCCCTTCTAATAGATTCAACCCTTGCCATAGCAACATGTTCCAATCCATCTTCTATATCTTTTTTTAATACTTCAACTGTTTTTTTAGCTATTGTTTCATCAGCTTTTTGCTCATCAAATTGCATAACTGGTTCAAAATTAATAGCTTTAAAGTATTTTTCTTCTTGTGCTTGCAGTAAACTATATTTATATATAATATCTCCTTTCAGCATTTTCCCATCATTTCTAAATGGTGTAGCTGTGAATTGTACAATTTTATTTTTGAACTTATTAGCTATATCTCCCCATTTATTCAATGTAATATGATGGGCTTCATCAATAAATAAATGTGAAAAATTATTATTCATATTTTTCGTGTCTAAATTTATGGCTAATTGCATACTTGTAATTACAACATTACATTGTTTAAAAAATTCTGCTTCTTCCTCTTTTGATTTAAATCCTTTCTTTAAGATTCCAACAACAGGATATTTACAATTTCTATTTATAATGCCTAATTTTCTTAATATTCCTAATTGCTTAAATTTATTTCCTATTTGCTCTCTTAATGCATTGCTAGGAGTAATGACTATTAGTCTTTTTATCTCTTCACTTAAAAAAGTCGTAAGCATTACTTCTGTTTTTCCCGTTCCTGTTGGCATTACTACTATTCCCTCTTTATATTTTGGATTAGTAATGTTAGATAGTATTGCTGAATAGCTCCTACTTGTGGTGTTCTTAATCCTACTCTGATTATATTGTCATTCTCCACTATTTCCTTTTTTATTTTATAATTTGATTCATACATTTCTTTTATTTCTTGTATACTTTCATCCTGCACATATCTAAACCATTTTAATTCAGTTCTTTCGTTTAGCTCTGAATCCCTATATTTTAATATATATTTATAATTTTTAAATCTTCTATTTTGATTAGTTATTAGTATATCTTCATCTAAAATCGTTTTTAGTAAATATCCATCTTCACATTCATCTAATTCAACCTCTTCATTTAATCCTTCAAAGCCTAATTGAAAAATATTATTTCCACTTATAAAACTATTCTTAATAATATACTGCGGGATTTTAATTATCATTTTTATTTTCTTCTCCTTTCACTTTTGTCTTGTTAAAGACTTCCTTTATTGCATTATCTATCTGTTCTTGTACTACTTCTCTTCCAAATATACTTCCAAAAATCTGATTAGTTGCTGTATTCATAGACTCATTATTGGCTATTTCCGTTGTTTTCTTAATTTCATTATCATTTTCCAGTTTTAATATTTCTAATTTGTATTTTTGTTCAATCTCTTTTAACTCTAATTCTAACTTATGCTTCTCCTTCATCGCTTCAATATCAATTTTGTGCTGATTCATTAATTTTTCCATGTCTGCGTTGTTTTGCATTTTAACTAATTCGATATCTTTTTTATTTCCACTTCTAGCTACCAAATATGTTATAACTCCACTTATTAATGCTGTTATAATTGAAAAAATATGTGATTCCATTCCTTATCGCCTCTTTTCTCTAATACTATATATTTTTGTTCTCAAGTACTTGATATAATTATTATAAAATTTTTCTATTGATAATTCTATATAATATTTGACTAAAAAATTATAATTTTTTTAAAATTTTGAGTCATATTGTATCATTATATAATTTCTTTAGCTTCTCTTTCATTTTTTAGATAAAATATTCTTTTTAAGGTTTCTTTCTTTTCTTCTAACGATATTTTATCATTTTCAAAATATCGTTTTGCTATTTGTAAAATTTGTTCTGAATTTAACGCTTTTTTATTAAATAAATTGTCCAATCACTAATAATTACAGCATCGTATAGACTCATTTCTCTCCTACCTGTTTCCCAGCTTGACACCTTAGATCGACTTCTGTTTAAATCTTCAGCCATTTTTTCTTGCGATATCTCTTTTAGTATCCTTTGTACTTTTAAATCAATTTCTAATCTTTCATTCATTTACTTTCTCCAATTTTTTTCATATATATCATATTTGTTGCAAATATTTTGTCGAAACTTGTTTTTTATTATCAAAAAAAACAAAATAATCCTGTAATTTTTAATTACTCTCATACTTTGCTTTTCTTTTGTAAAATTTATTCTAAATACTCTTTTAATCCATCAACTATTTTATGAACTTTAGTCATTGGATTTCTTTGTGATGCTTGTCCATCTTTGTTTATTTCTTCCATATATTCGCAATTCTTTATTGCAGTATGTAGCTTCCCTTCACTTGTAACTTTATCAAATATATCTGTATCATTTTTAGTATAATCACTTAAACCTTTTTTCTGAAATTCCTTGCTAAGTTCTTGTATGACATCATCTTTTGAAACATACCAGTTTACTTTCTTAAAACGTGCTAATAGCCAAAGTTCAAAATTAGGATTAGACCAAGCTACATTAAATTGCAATTGTCTATTGCGGAATTGAATTGTTCATCATTATACTCATCTTTGTCAAATACTACCCAGACTTGTCCGTATATTTTAGTAGCTTGATTAACCTTTTGTTCAGTATACTTTACTAAAGATGTTGTATTCATTCCTGTACCCTTTACTTCAATATTCGGAATTAAAACATCTACCTTATTCCCATACTTTTCATTAATCTTTTTCTTTAGTCCATTAAAATAGTTAGGCTCTGTTTTCTTTCCTTCACATACAATCAAGTAATTAGCTGGTGCTTGCCTTTTACTCTTTAATCTATCTTTTCTAGAAACATTATTATTTTTCATAATCTATATCAAATTCTTCCAACACTGGAATAGCACCATATCTTCCAGTTAAATAATCTTTATTGTATGTTGCATCGTTTCTTACTTTTTTACCTGCATTTTTATCATCTTCTAGTATATAATCAGATAATGCATATATTTCTGAAATACCATCTTTATCCTTTTCCGCAAACCATATCTCATCTCTTCTAAATGTTTCTTTATTTAAATTTACTGTATCATGTGTTGAATATATTAACTGTCCATTTCCTTTATTTGTATCACTATTATGGAATAAATTAATAATATATCTTGTTAATAAAGGATGTAGTTTTGCATCTAATTCATCAACAAATAATACCATGCCATTTTTTAATGCATCCATGAAGAAATCAAATAAATGAAACATTTTTCTAGTACCATTAGACTCTAAATAAAATGGTAATGCTTTTAATTCTCCGTTTTCTCCCCTATGAATAACTTCAATGTCTATAATACCATTGTTGCTTTTAACAGCTTCTATTGAATCTGGTGTAGTTTTTATTCCCTCAATTCCAGAATCAAAAGTTTTTATGAATTTTAATAATTCTTTTTTATAATTTTCATCACTTAATATTTTTAATGAAACTCTATTATTAATAAATCTTTCAAAATTTGGATTATCTAAGTCTAAATATGTGCTGTTTACAAACCAATCATATACATTACTAAAATCTTCATTATTTCTATCTATTTTGCTATATATATTTAGGAATAATGTTCTTTCATCTATATTTACTAATTCTGAAATTTTGTTAGGTTTCATTGATACATTATTATTTTCTCTTTCAAAAATAGCATAGAATTTATTAACTCTTTTCTCTAATAACCATTCTGAAATTATTTTATCTTTTAAAACTTCAAAACCATATTTATATATTTTATTGTTTTTAGCTAATATTTCTACTTCTAAAACAATTGGATCATTATTTATCATAAAACTATAAATATTTTCTTCATCTATTGGAGAATTCTTTTTAGAATCATCACTTACCAATATTCTCTTTTTCATATAATCAAAAGCCTGTAACACATTAGTTTTTCCACTAGCATTGGCACCATAAATTGCAGATACTTTTAAATATTCACCATTGTCGGTTTTTGCTACATTATATTCATGTTCTTTTAGCGATGTTGCTTCCATATCTAAACAATTTTCATTTTTAAAAGATTTGAAATTTTTAAAACTAAATCTTATTAACATCTTAAAATTCTCCTTTACTTTATATATTATATGCTAAAATAAAAAAATATCAATATTTTCGAGAAATTTTCTCAAATTTTATTGATATTTATTCAAAAATACTATTAAATTCTAGTGGTACTATATTTTCATATAGCAATGTAAACTGTGGGTTAACTTGTCTATAATCATGATAATGTCCAAAATACCATTTCTTAAACTCACATTTTTCTGAAACTCCTTGTAAATAATCTGTTAAAATATCTTTTTTATAAGATGGATTTAGTACTGTTTGAATGCTAGTTGGGCAACAGTGAGTAATAATATAATCAACCTTATAATTTGCTTTTTCTAAATTCTTTATTCCATTTTGCATTTCTTCTTCAGTTGGAAGTTCTAAATCCCACCATGAATAATCTCTTATTCTAAAATATGCACCTCTTTTTCTATACTCATATATTTTTTCATATTCATCTATATTTAATATTCCATCTCTTATGTCATGTGATCTTGCACCACCGAAAGTAAAGAATTTATTATTATCTATATCATATATTTCACCACGCATTAAATGAATAACAGAATCTCTTATTTTATGTACTTTTCCTCCATGCCATTCCTCTACTGGATATTTATATAATCTTTCAAAATTCTCATGATTTCCATCGACAAATAAAGTAGTAAAGTTTTTATTATCTAACCAATCTAGCCATTGTTTTTCATGCATACTTTCTACTATATAATTCCATACTCCACCAAAATCCCCGCAAATAATTACATAGTCATTTTTGGTCATTTCTGTTTGAATTGGAAATTTCTCTTCTTCTAATCTTGTAAAATCAGCATGTGTATCACCTGTAATATATATCATCGTATCTCCTTTTTACTTACCTATGTTTTCTATAGCTTTATTTAATGTTTCTACTACTAACTCTGCACAATGTTCTTTTTCTTTTGGTAATCCATTTAGTTTTTTTATTATTTCATCTGCAGTTAAAGCTTTGGCTTTTTCTATGTTCATTTCTTTAATCATCTCTGTTGCAACACAACATGATGCCATAACTGGCGGACATCCTTTAACCTCAAATTTTGCATCTTTTATTATACTTTTACTTTGTTTATCTACTTTTATATAAATTTTTATTATATCACTGCAGATTTCATTTTCTATTATTCCTATTGCATCAGCATCTTCAATTATCCCTAAATTTATTGGATTTTCGAAATACTCTTTTACTATTTTACTATACATTTTGATCTCCCTCTTATTGCCATTCTATAATATTTTTTCATATATATCAATACAGAGTAGCTTTTTTTGCTACTCTATATAAACATTTTTTGTAATAATCCTTTTTTTAATTTGTCTAATTTTTGATATTTCTTTTCTTCTTTTTCTATTTTTTGTGAAATTTCATTTATTATTTTTCCTTTTTTGTTTTGTTCTGCAATATCTGGAATCACAAAATTTATTTCATAAAATGATTCCATATTTAAGTTTCTTCTTACAATACTCGCCCCTTGTTCTGAATTTATTGTATAGTAATAAATTGCTTTATTTGTTTTTAATAAGTTTGAAATATAATCTTTATCAAACTTTTTATTTATATTAAATATTTTGTATGATGGCGAAACCATTCCAATTTCATATTTATTATTATAATTTATATTTCCCATCCATAAATTTTGTGGACTTAAAACAATTTGATTCTTTTTTAAAATTTTATAACCTATATTATTATCACTTGCTATACTCCTATTAAAGTATTCACTTTGTAAAAACAAACCGTCTTTTGTAGAGGAAATAACCTCATATTGATTATTTTCTGTAGTCTTGTTTATAACTTCTTCTAATATTTCACTAATTTTTATTTTTTCACCACTCTTACTTTCAAAATATTTTTGAATCAATCCTTTTTTATATATCTTAAGGGCTTCTATCTTCTCTGTTGTAATTCTATTTTTTTATTAAGTACAGTTAGTAACTTAGATATCTTATTTTGCTCATTAATATTTGTTATTGAAAATTCGTAATTTCCATACTCAATAGAATTAATACCAGGTTGGCCAGATCTTATAGACATTATTTTTATCCAATTATTATATTTGTTTAATTTAGTTTGCTCAAAAATAAACCTTGAATTATAATCTCTTTTTATATTAGCTCTAATTAAAAAACCAGCAAAATATAATTTTCCATCTACTCTATTATATAAGTAAGCTTTTCCAGTACTAGCTCCAGTCCTTGCAAATAATA
>ERZ859980.262-NODE-262-length-38104-cov-3.003916_pt1 | contig 38104 bp, 34 predicted proteins | sample MGYA00509984_ERZ859980 | MGnify/ENA primary metagenome ERZ859980 (study PRJEB30046, sample SAMN00715173) | human gut metagenome | study: EMG produced TPA metagenomics assembly of the A metagenome-wide association study of gut microbiota in type 2... | reverse complement strand
AAGAAGCAGCATCTCACGCAGCAGGGCGTGCAGTTCGACGGTACGCTCCATGTGGGCTATGACCTGGCCTATACCTATGGCAAGATTGAGGGCAAAAAGTTCCAACTGGCCGAAGTGAAGGATGCGAACTACCGCACGGAAGAGAATCCGGACTCCGTGGCCAAGGTGGACAACAACCATACCTATACTTACGATGCCAACGGCAACCTAGTCTATGTCAATACAGGCCGCATCAAGCAGGACGGCACATTGGATTCCACCGCAGCCGAGCGCAAGCTCCGCTGGGACGAGGAGAACCGCCTGACGGCTTCCGATGACAACGGCTTCGTGACCAACTACTGGTATGATGCCGACGGTGAACGCACGGTGAAGACCTCCGGTGAGGGTGAACAGCTCTACGTGAACTCCGAGTTCGCGGGCGGACGCACCAACACGGCGAAGTTCTCGCTCTACGTCAGTCCTTATCTGGTGGCCAACCAGGGCGGACGCTACACCAAGCACATCTATATCGGTTCGCAGCGCATCGTTTCCAAGATTGGCGACTTCGCCTCCTACGGTTCCGACCCGAGACGCATCCAATATGCCGGCAGTGAGACGGACGGACTTTCTGTTAATTACAAGCAAAAATATTCCGCCCAACAGCAGGTAATTAAGGATAATTATGCTATCTTTGAGGTGCCGTACAACGGAACGGACAACAACGACTATGTGGACGGACAAGGATTCTGCTGCGACGACGGTTCTCCCGAGGCTGCGCAGGCTCGTGCTTTGGCACTGGAAAACAACTTCCAGAATCCGGACGCATACGAGAAGTTGCAGTTCTACTACCATCCCGACCACTTGGGCAGCAGCAGCTACATCACCAACCTGGACGGCGAGGTGATTCAGCACATCGAGTATGTGCCGTTCGGCGAAGTGTTCATTGAAGAGCGGAACAGCATCTGGAATACGCCTTATCTCTTCAACGCGAAGGAATTCGATGAGGAGACTGGACTGTATTACTATGGTGCGAGGTACTATGACCCGAGGCTGAGTTTGTGGATAAGTGTGGATAGATTTGCAGAAAAATATCCATATACATCACCTTATCTGTTTTCTTTAGGAAATCCTGTAAAAGTATATGATATTCAAGGAGATTCTACAGTCGTTGTCGTCAGTGGATACGGAATTAAAGATGGAGCACATATTAAATATCCTGTTTCCGTATACCGCAATATGAGTTTGGAATCGTATAACGATCAAAAGAACGGTGGAGTCTTACCCGATCCTGATTATACTACATTATTAGCAAGGGATGCACACGATGTAAAATCTGCAAATGAATTCGTAAAACATTCGAGCACTAGGTATGGAAAGAATAACGAAACACCTCCTGGTACATATTATCTTTTCAAGAAAGGTAAAAATGAAACAGGTAAATATAGTTTGTATATAGGCGACAAACAAGGTGTTAGATCTATTGATGGGCCAGATGGAGTTAGGGAAGGGATAGCTATTCATCAGTATTCCCCGAATGATTCTCAAGGCTGCCTTACAACGTGTAGTGGATCCGATACAACTCCGATTTCTGACTTAATGAGTGCCATTCCTGATTTAAACGATAGGAAACAACCTGTACGAATAATTCTTGAACCTAGAGCTATTCAAACTAGCTATTGGAAAAATAAAGAAAATGGTACTGTTAAATATAGTGGTGTTGAGCATGTTTGGTATGGAGGTACGCTTGCACCAGTTATAGTTACCGCACCTAGAACAAAATAAATGCTGTATTATTCTAGCTAATAGTTATACGTTAATACCTTGTAAGGTATTAACGTATATACTTTTATGTGTTATCACTAGTATTCTGTTAAACTTATGCATGTATTATTTCTCTCAGTAATAAACTGATTTAGACTCTTTTTTCAAAATCATATATGAGAATTCTTTGTCCCAAGTTGGTTTGTACTTATTTTATAAAGTTGAATGTTAACTATATGCACAAAAAAACTTAATTCTAACAGAATAATAGTGTACATTATATAAATTTTTAAATATGAAAATGTCATTCATTTAGATGATTGTTTGAGAAGATGTGTTATCTTTGTTTTATAGTATAAAGTAGTAATTGTTGTAAAATATTAAACGTATGAAAACAATAGTCTTAAGTTTGCTTTTTATGTTTTCGCCATATTTATCCATTGGTCTATTTGCAAATAATAATACAAAGTCACAACCTGAAGATTCTGTATATATTGTAGCAAACTCTTTCATGAACTTTGATGTGGTAATCAATTCATATATTCTTTATGAAGCAGATCTAGAATGGGTGGAAATAGAACATCCTAATTGGATACCTAAATTTTTCCCGAAAATATTTAATGAATATGATTGTACATTGCATGCTAAGTTTGCATTAGCCATTACTATGTATAAAAAAGGTTTAACAAGGCCGCTAAAAGAATTATGGAATAAATATAGATATATTTTTATTCAAAATGATCAAAGAAGTCAAGATGAAAATCTACATGAATTATGGATCTTAATTGATAATTCAAAAATCGATTTTTTGAAATAATACAAATTTTATCTTTGAGTTAAAGATTTGTATATTAAATTATTCTCCGTTAGAACGGAACGGAAGCCATCGAGTACTTCTACGGCAAGATGGGCGAAGTCACCAAGACCCACCGCACGCTGATTATGCCCAACCAGGCGATTGCCACCTATGTGACGCAGTGGAGCTACGATAGCCACAACCGCCTTCTGGAGATGATATACCCGGACGAGGAGAAGGTCACTTACTCCTACAACCTCGGCGGTCAGCTGGAGAAGGTACGCGGCTACAAGTCCTATGGCTATGACTACGTGAACCGCATCGGCTATGACAAGTTTGAGCAGCGCACCTACCTGAAGTACTGCAACGGTGCGGAGACCTTCTACACCTACGAGCCCGCACGTCGCAGGCTGCAGAACCTGACGGTCAACGCAAGCGGCAAGTTCATCATGGACAATGCCTATACCTATGATGCCGTGAGCAACGTGCTCAGTGTTGACAACAAGGCCGCACTTCCCGAAAGCGGAAAGGCGGGCGGACAGATGGCGCATGCCTATACGTATGACGCACTCTACCGTCTGGCAAGTGCTACGGGAACCTATGCCGGAGCGAACAGCAAGACCGCTTCCTACCGGCTGAAGATGGGCTACGACAACATGCACCGCATCGTGTCGAAGAAGCAGCATCTCACGCAGCAGGGCGTGCAGTTCGACGGTACGCTCCATGTGGTGTAGATAAGATAAATGTTTTTTCTATAAATTCCACTCTTAGTTGTTTTATTCTTTTAATCAAAATAACTAAGAGTGGATATTTCTACTTCATCAAAGGAATACCTAATGCATACCACACAAATCCCAACGGACAACGTATTTCATCCAATGATCTCAAAGACGGATTCACATCACATCGTTCATCAACATGGCAAGGCATTCCTTCAGAGCAACCCTGTTTAACTAGTTCTTCTTCAGATTTCCTACACCATTCTTTCAGAGCACAGGAACGCTTTCCTCCAATTAACATATTACCTATATGTTTGATAGGCTGCATAAATTCTACATCCCAGGATTTGTTATTTGCGCTCAAAGGATATTTGTTGTACTCATTCTTATTGTTTCGAAGTAGCGGGGTTCCCAACTTGAAAAACAAATTGGAAAAAGACGAACTGGCATCCAATAGATTGTTGCATTTTAGCAAATCAAGTATAAAATAGGGATGATTATTCCTTAAATCCCAAGCTACGTCATATGCATTGTCGATCCATGTTCTATAAGAAGCAAAGGCTTTGGGATCTTTCAACACCCCTTTAAAATGATGGCGTGTTTTTTCGCGGATTTCAGAGTAAGAAGATAAATAATTATGATTCTTCAAATAATAGTCATAAATATCTTCGGGACAAACAGGCAAAGGAACCTCCTTATTTCTGATTCTTGCCAGATATGAAACGAATTGAGCACCTGGTACTGAACACATTAAAGACACATCACACAAAGCAATGATATTTAGTTTGTTTTTGGCAAACTCCGGTGAATATAGTTCGGCAATCATCTCTGCAATATGATATGGATGAATGGGATGAGAACCCTCTGATTCCGGAAATAATACCCTTTGGCACAACGAAGCCATGCTTTCCATAATATGCAAAGCACCAAATTGAAAGGTTTTACCGGCATCTGTGGTAACTAAACACTGAGGAATTTCAGAAATAGATGGATCTGTCACCAAATATTCCGGCACACGAATACTTTGATTGACGCATTGAGTAATAGCAGAAAAAGGAAAATTAGCTACGCTTCCCCATCCGTTGTTCAACAGATAGCTATTAGTAAATACATTTGTACTGTTGTCCAATGAAACAGAGCCAGAAATTCCATCCTTTTCCTCCATGGCCTTTTTGCCCAACGACAAAAAAGACTCAAAGTACACATACGCATTGTAACAACCGAATGAAGTCGTTATGTCCTGTATGAAATGGATCCACTCGTGAAAGAATGTGCCCAACTCTTTTTTAGAAAGTTTATGCAAGACTACTGCCTTATCCGTATTGACATAGATTTCCAGGAAATTTGGATAATAGGTTCCCATTATTTCCTGAAGTATCAGTGAAGGATTATCCATGATATGAATGAGTGTTTATATTTATCTTTAATTTGATTCAAAGGTTGGTTATTTCACCTTGTATATATGACGAATTATACCGGTCAAAGAAACTGCAAATATAACCGTTTTTATTTGAATGTAGTCTTTGAGAAAGCATTATACTACGCCATGGAGATAATATATTGGCCTGGGACTACCTAATTGAATAAATGCTTATACGGATTCTATAATAAAACAGGTGAAATAGTATTTGCACTCATGTTGAAGGAATTACATAGAGTTGCTATATATTGGATAAGCTTGTCTTGACTTAAGACCATTAGAACTAAAATCCGTATTTTGGGAACATTAATTATACTGATTATGTATATTACTGTATCTTTGAGAACGATTTTCTTTGCTGTAAGTACACAAATTTGTATCTTTGCAGAAAAGTACATTACTCATGAATACCGAAATATTACGAATTATAGAAGGAGGGTTGACTAATGACAAACGGAAAGTCATCAGCTACTCCAATAGACTTGCAGATAGATTGAGCCAAGAGGGTGATCCCGTTTTTGCTGCTTGTATCAGAAAAAAAATAGAAGATACCAACGTACGCCCCAGTGTGGTTGCGGATGCCCTAAGAAATGCCCCTTTGGATCTGGATAGCAGGCTTCAGATAGTTGAAGTTATCCCACCTGCCGAAAGTGTAAACAAAATTATTTTGAATTCTCTGACTCAATCCCAAATAGAAGAATTTGTCAACATTGTACGCAACTCATCTAAATTAGAGGTACAAGGGCTGGATATTCCAAAAACTCTTATACTCTACGGACAACCCGGTTGTGGAAAAACAAGTATAGCACATTATATAAGCAATCAAACAGGGCTTCCGTTGATATTGGCCCGGCTTGACAGCTTGGTTTCCTCTTTGTTGGGAAGCACAGCCAAAAATATCAGAAAAATTTTTGATTATGCCGGAGAGTTTCCAAGTATCTTGTTTTTAGATGAATTTGATGCTATAGCAAAGGCGCGTGATGACCAGAAAGAAATTGGAGAATTAAAGAGAGTTATCAACAGTTTGTTGCAAAACATGGATGCAATGCCTAAACATTGCGTTCTCATAGCTGCAACAAATCATCCTGAATTATTAGACAGAGCAGTCTGGCGCCGTTTCCTGCAAAAGGTCGAGGTAAAAATGCCTAAAGACAAGGAACTTGTTGACTTAATTCGTCTATTTTGCGGTGAAGACCAGGATAAGATTGCCGATCTGATACTCAATACAAAAGGGATGATAAATCTGTTTGAAGAAATATCTCCTTCTGATATGAAGAACCTTTTTGACCGGGCTAAAGTTAAGGGTATTTTAGAGGGGCAAAATGACTTATCCATATCTCATCTTCTTTTTAGCATTTATGAATTACAAAATGGTGAAAAATCAGAGGATGAATTCATCCTTTATTTAAAGTCAAAAGGACTAACGCAAAGAGCAATAAATGAATTGACGGGCATTAGTCTTCGTAAAATCAAATGTTTAACCGCTAATAAATAAATCATATGGCTAAAACACTTCCTATTCAGCTTGTAAAAACTCGTAAAAATCAGGATGAGTTCTTAAAAGAAGCCGGAGGCTCAAATGATCTCCCCAAATGGGCTACAGAACAAGTCATTCGAGAGAATTCAGTTCGACTTGTCAATGCGCTAGATAATATCAGCTCACATTTCGAAAATCGACACCCCCATAATTGTCAGTTGCCTTTATTGATAAAAGCCAAACTCAATGAACATGCAACGGCTAAATCATACCGTCCGAATGTTCGAGCGCTCCTTAACCGGAAACGTAAACACAATGTAATTGGCATTTCAGGGTTTCGGGATATTTTGTTTAAGTTGGATGGGAATGACGACATTAAAGCAATAAAAGATGATATAGCTTCTGTGCAGAATCATACATCTTCAAAAGATAAACTCATTGGTGTGGCTGCTATAGAAGAACTATCTATTTACACTTGCGATGTTAATATTGATGAGTTAAGCGACAAACTTCTTAAAATTCAGCTAGTTGATTATAAAGATGCGAACCTCAATACCCTGTCAGAACAGTTGCTCTTGAAACTTGGCAAGGATTTGGCATGTAATATAATAAAGGCAAATTATGCGGAGGGGTTGAGAATATTTAGAATAGAAAGTCCATCTGCAGATTCTATACGGCAAATAGCTACGCTTGATAGCGTAATTTCCATAAAAGAAATGCCTTATTACGAACTGGTTGCCGCCCCCAATCCGTTTCAAGCGGAAGTGGAGCTGGCAAAACCCATCGAAGGGGAAAAATATCCTATCTTAGGCATTCTTGATTCCGGAGTGGAAAAGTCTGACTATTTATCATCATGGAGTCTTGAGGAGGAAGACAATATTGCAGGATTAGATGAATTGGATATAAATCGGAACCATGGCACAATGGTAACGAGTGTGGCGGTTTATGGGGACATACTGGAGAATACTAATTGTACCGGTTGCGGACCCTTGAAATATGTCAGCAACATAGTGAATTCAGACAGAGAGGGAATACGGATTTCTGAAGATGAACTGATTATGTATATCAGAGAAGCTGTGCAGAAACACCCCGAGATAAAGATCTGGAATCTTTCTCAAGGCTCACAAACGGAAGTATCAGACTTTATATTTTCTGATTTTGCCATTGCATTGGATGACATTCAAAAGAAAAACGATGTTTTGATTTGCAAATCAGCCGGAAACAGTCACAATCTGGGTCGTATTACTTTGGGAGCTGAATCATTATTGGCATTGACAGTCGGGTCTGTATGTAATAAAGGTACGCATCCTGAAGATTTGGATGAAGGGATGCATTCTCCCTTTTCCCGAATAGGATATGGTCCGGAAAAATTAATCAAGCCGGAAGTCGTACATTATGGCGGTAATATAAAAACAGGCGTTAAGGTTTTGACGGGTGCAGACATTCAGCATACAGCATTTGGCACAAGTTTTTCTACTCCAAGGATTTCATCGTTAGCAGCTCATCTTGTCCACAGACTTGATGGAACTTTTGATCCGACTTTGGTAAAAGCTTTAATTGTTCATAATGCCAACTATCCATCAGTAGTAGATAAAAACACTTCAGAATATACCCGAATCTATGGTTTTGGCTTGCCTTCAACCATAGATGAGATGTTAAACAATGACGAAGATGAATTTACGATGGTTTGGCAACCTGACTTCAATGAAGGTACAGATTTTCAAGTGATTGATTTCCCTTTTCCAAACTCTTTAATAGACGAAAACGGCTATTTTTATGGCATAGTAACGGTGACAGTTGTTACTGATCCTGTATTAAAAGGAGGAGAGGGCAATGAATATTGTCAGACGGATATTGATGTGAAAATCGGACCGATTCAGGGAGTCAATCATGTAGCTCTTGGTGCTGTAGGAATTCCTAAAACATATCGAAATGAAGAAAGAATTATTTCTTTGCATAACATTTTGACTGGGGATAAATACTCAGCTCATCAACCTGAAATGATGAGGGAACGTAATCTTATTATGAAAAATCACAAGTGGCAACCGGTAAAAAAATATCAGGTAGACTTATCTACAATGACCGATGGACAAAAAGAAAAAATTAAAGACGATACCACATGGGCCATGACAATACGCTCATTTACTAGAGATGCTACTATGTGTGAATTGCAAGAAGACGGTGTCATAAACTCTATAAGGACAACCATTATTATAACGATTAGAGACCCAAAGCATAAAGGTGTAGTATATAATGAGGGTATTCGATTATTGAATATTCATAATTTTGAACATTCAAATATTATTATTAGGAATGATATTCATCTGTCAGAAGGTGTATAGACTTCAATGACATAACAGGTTTACTTATTGATTTATATGAAGGAGTATCAAATTTGAAAGATTAATTTGATGCTCCTTATTTACTAACATATATAGCAAAAATGCTAATCGCATGACCAATTAATCTGAAATAGCAAAATTCATCTGATTCTCAACAGCGGGAATAGCCATCCAAGGTTATTCCCGTTTTTTATTCCCTCAACTGAACAGTGGTTCTATCATCGTCCATTCGCAGATATTCCAGATTCTTCCATGCAAAGATAGCTTTTTGCCTTGTCGCAGACAAGGCAGCCCTTGCAGGTTGGCTACAAAAAATCATCCTCACTTCGTTCCGGTATTTTTTCCGCCAAGCCTTGCTTTGGACAAGGCAAAAAACTGGAGGGGCATGTAAGAAACAGGAATACCGCGCTCCAAGGAGCCGGTCTTGTCAAATTTAAATCCATTAAGAATCATGAAAAGAAACCGGTCTTGGAAAGGATTTCCGGAGTGCGAATCGGAAAGCGGATGTGCCTATTCCGGAAGAAATATGCAGGCAAAACGTTCAAATCTGCCGGTTGAAGATAATCCAGTCATTAACCTCATAATCCTTTAGCTTATGTTGTACTATCAGTTCAGGAACTACGATGAGTTCAAGGAAATTTTCGCAGTGGAAAAAAGGAACAATGGTGCGAAGGTCAGAAAAAACAAGATCCTGCTCAGCCATCTGAAGAATGCAGACTTGTTGAGATATTGCCGCAAGAGAAATGATTTCACCTTGCTTAACATTAAGGATATGGCCCAACTTCAGCAGGTGGTCATTGATGCAGTATGCAGTTCCGGCAAACAGGATGATTCGCTTCCCCACAGAGTGGAATTGATTGGAAGGACTTACTGGTCTACACAATACCGCACGGATGAAGCCAGAGGTATCTGTGAAGACGGAGACCATGGTTCCATCCGCTATGTCAATATGGAACGCAGCAGGGTGTTCAAAATGAAATCGGCAAAATTTCTGAGAGCCGTCATGCTGGAAACCATCGTAGGAAAAATCCTTTCCTCCAGTGTTGTGAACTGGCTGTGTGGTGATGTGTTTGCCAAACAGTGGTACACATTTACGCTGGGCTGTACGTCGGGTATGGAACTGCATGTGGACAACAATTTCGAAGCCATCTATGAAAGTTTCTGGTGCAAAGGATACTTCAATTCCTGTATGACGGATATGGACAGGCATTCATTCTACTTGGATTCGGTAAAAGCAAAAGCTGCTTACCTCAAGGACGAGGAAGGAAAAATTGTAGCAAGGGCTATCCTGTTCACCGAAGTGACCGATCAGGACAACAGACGGTGGAGGCTGTTGGAACGCCAATATACTACCGGAGAGGACGAGATGCTGAAATACATGCTTGTCAATAAACTAATCCAAGAAGGCTACATTGACGGATACAAAATTGTGGGGGCATCCTGCCACGAGGCGAACGCATTTGTCGGCATTGACGGGAGTTCGCTTTTTGACCGCAAGTTTAAGATAGACTGCGACCTAGCCATGGACGACACTCTTTCCTATCAGGACTCCTTCAAATGGTACGATTACGAGGAAAGAAAGGCCTACAACTACAAGCATTCGGCAGATGATTATCTGCTGGATACGACCGACCGTAATCTGAATGGTGATGATGACGAAAGCGAGGAGGCATGGGATGAATATAACCAGCGCTATTGTACAGAAACGCAGGTCTGCTACATGGAGGGACGGGAAATCGAAGTAGATGTGGACGATTTGGAGGATTTCCGCTATATATCCTCTTGCGGTGAATATCATCATCATGACGATACAGTTTTCTGTGATTGGTGCGAAAGCTACTGTCTGACAAGCGACTCCGTCTACTCGGAGATTACTGAAGAATATTATTGCTGTGAGCAATGCCGGGAGGATGCTGAAAACTGTCACAAGGAGAACTATTGGCATTATTCCGAATATGACAAGGACTGGTTTGAAGATGCGGATGAACTGACGGAAATCCAGATATGGAATCAGCAGGAAAAGGCTTACAAGTCACAAACCATCCATTTAAATACCATAGAAACCCTGTTGGAGGACGGTTTGATAGTCTGTTTTGACGAAGAATATTATGACTCGCTGGATTCAAGAACCGGTCTTCCATTTAATTTCTCCGATAATAATATAAACATTTATGAAGAAGAACATGAATACGCAGCTGTTGAAGAAGCTATATAACATATAAGGCATTAATGGATGCTGTTAAAGAAATGGAAGAAGTGGCAATATACAATTTATATGAAATGCGTCCGGAAGATGCCTATAATATTGATTTATGGAGCAAGATTATATCGCAGGCATCTGCTCTTGTGTTTCAATTCCCGTTATATTGGATGTCGGCTCCTTCCTTGTTGAAGAAATGGCAGGATGAGGTATTTACTTATTTGGCTAAAACTCCGGCTGTGGCAGGAAAGGCATTATTGGTAGCGGTCACTACCGGTTCCGAATACAGTGCATATCGCAGTGGGGGAAGAAACAACTTTACAATGGATGAACTGTTAAGACCTTATCAGGCAAGTGCCCTACATGCCGGAATGGTATGGCAGACACCTGTTGTCGCATACGGAATGGGAACGGCAGATGCCGGGAAAAACATTGCAGAGGGAGTTAATGACTACAAACTGAAAATAGAGTCCCTAATAGGAAAGAGTCACGTAAGCGGTGATTGGTGATACTCCAGCGGCAATACCCGTAAAATAACAGAACCAAGCATCATTCGTCTGAAATTTCGAATGGTGCTTGGCTGTTTTAGTAATCAGCATATTGATTTTACCTGTATACTATCCCTTTCGTTTGCAGCATGGTAAAATCCTCTTCACGCATTCCTATATCGTTCAATGAACGGGCTTCATTATGGTCATTGAGGTATACTCTGTTTTTTTCGGTATATGAAGCATTTATTACGGACAATGAATCGTTTCGGCTAGGTGTGTCTATGCCACCTAATTCCAGCATCGTCTGGAAGAAAGACGCACTGGATGAAATATTTTTCTGTCGGTTTATCTCTGCATTTTTAAAAAGATCCGGATAATTCTTCCGATAATTGTCAGACATCCATATCAGAAAAGGCACGTGTATCTGATAATAGGACGGAACGGGTGAAGCATGCAGGAAAAGGTGACGGTCATCATCAAAGATATCCTCTCCATGATCTGAGGTATAAAGCATTGCCGCATCTATGTCCTGTTCCTGTAACATCCGGATGAGACGAGCCAGAAAATTATCTGTATACCGGATAGAATTATCATAAGCATTTATCAGATTATCCTTATATTTCAATTCTGCATCTACCGGAAAATCAGGCAAAAAGAAAGCGTGGTCCGCCGGATAGCGTTCCCGATAATTAAAATGGGAACCATAGGTATGGAGAACGATAAATTGCTTGGAAGCATTTTCTGCCAACTCGGCGGCTACCAGTTTCAAAAGTTCATCGTCCGAAGGGTTGTAACTGCCATCTCCTGCATCTTCTTTAATGAAATCGCATATATCGGCTTCTTTTCCAAAGAAATCGATGAAAGAATGGTTATAGCGTTGATTGGAAAAGAAAGCAGTCCGGTAGCCCGCTTCCTTAAATGCTGTGATAATTCCTTTTTGCCGATAGATGGAATTGAAGTCGTGCGCCGTAACCGAAGACATCAGCATAGGGACACTTTTGTGCGTAGTATTGGATTCTGTCAGTACATGAGAGAAGGCTGTCAATCCTTTTATTTTGGTAAGTTCCGGATTCGTATTGCGGTTATACCCGTAAATAGACCAGTTAGCGGCACGGGATGTCTCTCCGATTACCATAACATAAACTTCCCTATTCTTCTCCGGACGGGTGGTTTTTGCCTGAAAAGTAAAATCTTTAGAGGTTTCCGCATAGTGTTGCGTCTGTGCAGTACGTTGGAAGGCAAGTGCAATATTATAACATACGTTTGCCGGATACAAATCCGATTTCAATTCATAACGGGCATCAAACAGATAAGCAGCTACCAATGACAGAATTCCTGCAATGACCGTTATCCGGGCACGTTTACGTTCTCTGCGAACAAACGTTTCCGATAGTCTCCGTTTCTTGCTGACGGCCACCGCAGCCAAAATCAGCGCCGGTATATATAGCAGCACAACAATAATAATGGCTGGAATCAGGTTGTCCAGCAATTCCAAAGCCTCACCGGGATTTGTTGTCACCAGATTGAGAAACATATCTACTGCAATAACAGACTGTCCGAAAAGATATAACAATACAATCTGGAATGCTCCAAAAAACAGAAAAGGAAACAATATCCAAAAAGTCTTGCCACAATTTCCCGACCAACTCATTATCATGTGATATATGGAGAATGGAAGCAATACATTGCACACCTTCGCCACAAGTGGCATAGGCTCAGTAAAACATAGTACGATATTGGGTACTATCAGAATTATCAGGAACAAGTAATACAAGTTCTCTTGGTTTTCAAACCATTTTTGAATTTTTCTAAAAAGCTTCATTGATATTAAATATAAATCCGGTCTGATGTTTGCCAAACCCTAAATCCAAACGTACATTCACCCTCTTTTTAAATTCCCAGCGATAGCCGAAGCCATAATTAGGAAGAATATGCTTCACGTCAAACTCGGAAAACTTTGGGAAAACAGTCCCCGCTCCTACCCATACAGCCACTCCGTTTCGTTTCCATACATGCTGGCGAAGCTCAATCTGAGCATCCATGGCACATTTGTCACGATAACGCCCTTCATAATAGCCACGCATGGAATACGAACTGCCTAAAGTTGCCAACAGTCCCCAAGGTGGATTTCCGTAATTGAGCAGTGTATGAAACTGCCCCGCCAGAACGCCGCCTTTCCATATGGTATGATAATACCTCGTATCCAGTTCTGTACTGCTGAAAGCATATTTATTTCCCAAAAATGCCGGACTGAAACGTTGGTCTATCCTCAAATAGTATCCTTTATACGCATTTGTCAGGAAGTCGCGCGAATCATAAAGCAACGATAAACCTACACTTAGATTCGTAGTACGCGTGCTCATGCCTTCCCACAGTTCCGGTTTTTCAAAACCATGTCCGTATACATAATCGAATACAGCCATGGGACCTACGTAGAAATTACGTGCCAACCGGAACATAAAGTCCACTTTCATCTGTGCTTGAAAGCGGTCATAATCGCTCTCATTGTCACTGTTGGCACCATTGTCGTATCCTGCACCCCAATACAGACTGGGAAAAGAATAGAAATACAGATTGTAGTTCAAACGATACTTATCATGAGGAAACAAATGCGTTCCACGTACTCCCAACAGATAGAAGCCTACCGTAGAAACATCTCCGTACAATGAAACATTGGAAGGCGGCAGAATCGTATCGTTCCGGTCGGAACGATAAAGCCCCGCAGCCACCAGTCCCAACCCTAATTTGGTATCGCTGGAGTAGTGCGGTCCGCCGATAATGCTAAAATCGAATTTCTTATTTTTCTTTTCTTTATTGGCATCGTTAAAATAATTCAGAAATTTTCTGAAAAAGTTCCGCTTTACAGGAACAGAATCAAGAATGACGGCAGAATCCATGTCTGCCGAAGTATTTGCTTCTGCCAAACGTGTTTGTGCATGCACAGCAGTTACAGCCACCAACAAGATTAAAGATAACAGACATCCTTTTAATTTTGTGTTCATTCTCTATTATATAAGAAAACCTCGAAACAAAGTTAGTTGTAAATAATTCATGTTACAACAATGTTACGGGGCTTTTTGTTTCCGTTTCTTCCTATTTAATGTCTGTTATTTCCTTAAAGTATTGTGGGCGTAAAGAAGCGACGGAAATAAACATTTATTCATTCTTATTTGTTAAGAACATATATCAACTTAAAAAAACGAATGATTATGTTAAAACGATTTTTATTTCCTACCAATCCGAATGGCGTTTTTATATCTGTTATATTATTAGTAGTCAGAATTGTATTCGGTATTCTGATGATGAATCACGGTATTGATAAATGGGCAAACTATCAGGAACTTTCTACGGTGTTCCCCGATCCTCTCGGCATCGGCAGTCCCCTTTCTCTGGGATTGGCCATCTTTGGCGAACTGGCATGCTCAATGGCATTCATCATAGGCTTCTTATACAGATTGGCAATGATTCCTATGATATTTACGATGTGTGTGGCATTCTTCATTGTTCATGGCAATGATCCGTTTGCGGTAAAAGAACTTGCATTTGTTTATTTGGTGGTATTTGTATTGATGTATATTATAGGACCGGGAAAATTTGCCGTAGACCGCTGGATTTCCCAATCTCTTTCTCGCAAATAGAAATAAATAAGGCTCTTTTATTTTACAGAATACTGTTTTTTGCAGCTTTTTTAATGTCTATGTTATAAAAATGGTTATATTTGCACTAGTATATATAAATATTGAGATTTTATCTCAATAAAATACAGTAAAATAAAAGAAAGTTATTATGAAAAAGTTCAATTTGAAATTGGCTGCAACTGTAATGGTATGCGGTGCTTTTCTTTTCAGTTCATGTATCGGTTCTTTCGGATTGCATAGCAAGCTGTTGAGTTGGAACGAAGGTATTGGAAATAAATTTGTCAATGAGCTTGTTTACCTGGCATTCAATATCATTCCGGTATATGGTATATGCTATTTGGCAGATGCTTTGGTTATCAATTCTATTGAATTCTGGAGCGGAAGCAACCCTATGGCGAGCATTGGTGAGGTAAAGAAAGTAAAAGGCGAAAACGGAAACTATCTGGTAGAAACTCTTGAGAACGGTTATTCCATTACAAAAGAAGGCGAAACCGCATCTATGGAATTAATTTACGATAAAGATTTGAATACCTGGAATGTAGTTGCAGAAGGTGTCAGCACTGAACTTTTGCAGATTAACAATGACGGTACTGCACAGATGACTTTACCAAACGGTGAAGACCTGACCGTTACTTTGGATGCGCAGGGAGTATCTGCTGCACGTCAGGCAACTATGGTCAATACCTATTACGCTGCACGTTAAGAGTTGAAACAAGATAAAACAGAAAGGCTGCGCAATGTTCGTCAAAGAACCGCGCAGCCTTTAGTTTTTTCAGACGGATATCCGCTTGGCATCAGAATGGATATCCTACCGCAAAATGAAATGCAAAATCGCGGCTGAATTTAGGATGTATAATAGGGAAATGCTCCTTTTTAGTGTTTACACCGGATTGACAGCTTTCATACCACCGTCAAAGCGCAGGACAAAGAAGTCCAGATCCAACCGTAGGCCCAATCCGTAGGCTACGGCTATCTGCTTATAGAACTTATTGAATTCAAACTTCCCGCCCGGCTGGTCTTTGTAATCGCGCAAGGTCCAGATGTTGCCCGCATCCACAAAAACTGCTCCTCTGAACTTCCAGAAAAGGCGTGTGCGGTATTCGATACTTGCATCCAACTTAACATCTCCCGACTGATTCATGAAGTTTCCGTCACCGGGAAACACACCGGGTCCCAAATCACGTACCGACCAACCGCGTACACTGTTTGCACCACCTGAGAAATAACGCTTTTCAAAAGGCACAATCGTTGCATTGCCGTAAGGGACGGCTATGCCGGCTCCCACATGAAATGCAATGGAATTGCGGTTGTCTATAACGATATTCTTGGCAAAATCGAAATCCCCTTTGACATATTGTGCGAATGGGATACTCAGCAATGAATACTCCCCGTCTTCATTCTTCTTCATGTTTGTCATTCTGGCAAAAGCATACAGAAGATTACCGGCAGACTCAAAATTAAAGCGAATAGAATATGAGTTGCCGATGATTGCATTATTCATCAGGGCTTGTCCTGCGCTATTGTATGTATAGCTGTATCCTGTGCGGACAATCAGGCGGTCGTCGTAGTTGTATTTTAAAATATAGTTCTGTTCGTTATTCAAATATTTGTCGCGGAACTCCTGCGAAATGGAAGGCATATACAGGTAGTTGATATCCAGCAAATCAATGCGATGCTGAGCACGCTGACGTTGCAATCCCCATTTGTAACTCCAATTGGCAGAAGCAATGATGCGTGAAAACTCCGGACGTATCTGATAATTATACTGTACGCCAAATTCCGTAGTAGCACGTATCTTCCTCCGGAAGTCGTTGGAAAGAAACGGAAAGAGAAACCGCGGAAAGTTGATCGTTGCTTCCGCCCCTAATTCCGTATAGTCCTCGTGGTTATATCCGCCTTGCAAACCAGATACCGCTTCGTAGGCCCCCCGCAGCTTTATCATAAAAGTCTCGGAACCCTTGAACATATTCCGGTTCTGAAATGACACGGATGCGGCAGCTCCCAAATCTCCTGCGGAGTTGGTTCCTTCCAATTCAAATGATACGGACTGGTATTTGCTCTTTGTCAGCATTACGTAGGCATTCAATTTGGCTGTATCGCCTACCTGCGTTTCAAAGAAACGGATATTGGTATATTTCAATGCCTGCAAACGTCCGAAATTGGAATAGGTACGTTGCACATCCGGTTCGTTGTACAAACTGCCCGGCACAATACTCAGATTATTGGTCAGCACCTTCGGGCGCAAATAAAGTTTATCCTTATAATATATGGGAAAACCCTTGTAATGTACGGAGTCGTTGATTTCTATGCTGCTCAAAGCAGATGATTCCAACACATTATAATCCGTTATAAAATTTACCTTGTTGATGTAGTACTGCCGATGATTTTGCGGGCTATCGTCATTGTGCTGCCGAAAAGGCGCCAGATGCATGGTTACATCCACCTGGTAGGTATTCCTCACCGTATCTGCCGTGTAAGAAATATATTCCTTATTGAATTTATAATATCCGTTACGAAGAAGATTGTCCGTAATGCGCTGACGTTCTGCATCCAAACGGTTTACATCGAAATACATTCCTTCCGTCAGATAAGTACCTGCCGAATCCTGCCGCATATATTCCCTGATTTTCCCGTCTCTGATATCGTATTTAAGAGAACGAATCTTATAAGGTTTTCCACTGGACACCTTATAGGTCAGCTTCAGCTTCTTCTTCTTTATTTGTATAACCGGCTCTACGGTGGCGCTCATATAGCCCATATTTTGTACGGCTTTTTTCATTTCCTCACCGGAGCGCTTCGTTTCTTCTTCCTTATAGATGACCGGAGCGTCCCCTATGCGCCGCAAAGTACGGTTTATCCAACGTGCAGAGTCTCTGCCCGACCAGTTATAGACATACAACTGTGTTTTTATCAGGCTGAACCATTTGGCATTCGGATTCTGGCGGACATACATCGATAGGCCTGAAGGCTTGATTTCCCTGTTGTCCGTCTGTATGCGCACCTCGTCCAACAAATATGAACCTTCCGGCACATATTTCGTGGCAGAACATGAAGCGAATAAGAGTACGGCGGTAGCAAATAGTGCGTAGCGAAAGCCTTTCTTCATACTAAGTTATTAATTGCGCATAAAATACTGCAAATATAGAAATAATCATGTACTTTTGCCAAATAAAACCGAACAACTTATGGCACTGAGCAAGAATCGCATTAAATATATCCGTTCACTGGAATTGAAAAAGAATCGCAAAGCCGATAAAGTATTCCTGGCAGAAGGCCCGAAACTGGTAGGAGATTTGCTGGGGCACTTCCGTTGCCGCTTCCTGATTGCAACTTCCGAATGGCTTTCCGCCCACAGGCATTTGGCTGTGGAAGATGTGACCGAAGTTTCCGAAGAGGAACTTTCGCGCGCCAGCCTGCTGAAAACTCCCCAACAGGTACTCGCCGTGTTCGAACAGCCGGACGAATCTGTGGATGTTTCCGTCATAAGCCGCTCCCTTTGCCTGGCATTGGACGATGTGCAGGACCCCGGCAATTTGGGAACAATCATCCGCCTTGCCGACTGGTTTGGAATCGAACATATCTTCTGTTCGCCCAACACGGTGGATGTCTACAATCCTAAAACCGTACAGGCTACCATGGGCGGCATCGCACGGGTGAAACTGCATTATATTTCCCTGCCCGAACTTATTGCTTCACTGGAAGACATACCGGTATACGGCACTTTCCTGGACGGAGAAAACATGTATACACAACCGCTTTCGGCGTACGGACTGATAGTAATGGGGAATGAGGGCAACGGCATAGGAGATGAAGTGAAACGGCTCATCAACCGGAAACTGTACATTCCCAATTATCCGGCAGAACGCGAAACTTCCGAATCTTTGAATGTTGCCATTGCTACCGCAGTAGTTTGTGCCGAGTTCCGGCGGCAGGCAGCAATGTTGTAGTGTCAAAATTAGGGAAATAGACAGGCATTAGTCCGCAACTTCCGTCAATAAAGGATGGCGGAGTTATTAATAAATTCCGAGAAGCGTTTGTCAAGGAGAAAATTGTGTCAGGTTCTTTCAACTCGTTTTGCGTTAAAAGAACGATTGCTCCCGGCAGCCATTCCACATTTTCTATCTCTTCGGTCAATGGAAATAAACGTACAACCATCCCCTCTTCCGTCTCTATCGCATATTGTTTGAGATAACCGTATGCGGGCAGGAATAAAAAATGTGAAGCGAAACGTTTCATTGTTTTTCTGTGGTTTGGCGCAATCTTGGACGCGGACGCCTTTCAGAGCGTTGACGGACGGTATCTTTCTCTTCACTCTGCCGCTTCAGTTCTGCCGGTTTGCCCGGAACGGGTTCTTTCTTCAGTTCTTTGTCGCCTGCCTCAAGGCTATCTGCCGGGGCCTTGAACAAGGTATCCTTTGCGTGGTAGCGCATCAGGCTGATGCGGTCTGCCAACACATCCCGTGTGGATTGCTGTGCAGGATAATAGATAAAGCCTCGTATTTCTTTTATTTCTCCCAATGTGTCGGCAAATAAAGAAATAGTCTCCGTGCCCGATTGCTTTACCTTGAGCATATCGTTCAGCGTATCTTTGGCATAAAGAACCTGCATTGCCATTAAAGGTGCGTGCAGACTGTCGGGTGTTCCGTTCAGGAAACGGAAACGGACTGTCCAACGCAGCGTATCTCTGTCCTTGAAATTGGTGTCCGAAGGAAGTGTGAAAGTCAGTTTGTTATCCATCGGAGTTCCGGTAAGATAACAGATATGCCGGCCTCTCCATACGTCTATACTGTCGCCCGGAGAAGATTCTTTGGGCTTGTTGTCGCGCAAGGCTATTAAATGATTGATACCGTCCCTCTCGGCTTTCAACCGCTGGTTTACTTTTTCGTAGACTTTTGTAAGGGCATCCGGATGGCGGGCATACCACACCATGGAAGTATCGAAATCGGCCTGGGTAATGCCGTGTTTCCTGTAAACCGATTCAATGTACAGCACACGCTTATAACTTTCGCTGTAAGGAACCTCCTCTCCCATTGCCTTTGCTATGTGGAAGTCATAAAGTACGTTTTCCATTTTGGCGTCCGATATAACCGTATCAGGTCTTTTAACCTGACATGCCGTCAGACCGAACGCCAGAAGGATTACGCTATAATACCATTGAATCCGTCTTTTCCTTTTCATGATTTCTTTATAACATGATAGGAATCATTCAAATACTTACTGTAGAAGAGCAACAGCGCTATGATACCGCAACTGATTGCCGCATCGGCAAAGTTGAAAATCGGGCTGAAGAAGATGAAATGGTCTCCACCTATGAACGGCATCCACGCAGGCCAGTTTGTTTCGATAATAGGGAAATAGAACATATCGACCACTTTACCGTAGAGCAGCGGAGCGTATCCGCCGCCTTCGGGCATAAAGGTTGCCAGTTGCGAATAGGTGCTTTCATTAAACAGCACTCCGTAGAATACGCTGTCGATGATATTGCCCAGCGCACCCGTCAGGATGAGCGAGACACAGACAATAAACCCTGTTTTCATTCCATGCTTTATGAACTTGTACAGGAACCAACCTATCACTCCTACCGCAACGATTCGAAATGAAGTAAGGAACAATTTCCCGAATATCTCCAAACCGAAAGCCATACCGTTGTTTTCGGTAAAATAAATGTAAAACCAATCGGTGATGCGTATGCTCTCATGCCAATACATGTGCGTCTTTACAATCACCTTGATTACCTGATCGATAATCAATACCGAGAAAATAACGAGTAAGGCTATCCGCCCTTTCGTGAAAAAATTCTTCATCCTTATTTCTTGCCGTTGTTTTTAGCTTCGATGCTCAATGTAGCATGAGGCACTGCACGCAGACGTTCGGCAGGAATCAGCTTGCCTGTTTCGCGACAGATACCATACGTTTTGTTCTCGATGCGTACCAAAGCGGCCTGCAATCCTTGGATAAACTTCAACTGGCGTTGTGCCAGACGGGTCGTTTCTTCCTTGGACAAGGTGTTTGCCCCTTCTTCCAGCACTTTGTACGTTGGAGATGTGTCGTCGGTGTCATTACCGTCCGCACCTGTCAGGCTGGCTTTCAGCAACTCATAGTCGCGTTGCGCCAACTCCAACTTTTCCAGAATAATGGCGCGGAATTCTTCCAATTCCGCATCCGAGTATCTTGTCTTTTCTGCCATAACTTTACGTGTTTAATCGTTAGTATTAATAATTCATTCTTTCACAACGCTTACATACAGTCTGAAATCGTCGAATTCGAGTTCCGTTCCGCCTTCCACATTGTCCGTCAGCGTCAGTGATGTTCCTAAAACCTGGTTACAAATATAGTCTTTATATTCATTTACCGCATCATCCGTTTGCGGATTTTTTGATAATGTAATCTTTATTTTGTCCGTTATCTCAAAGCCGCTCGACTTGCGGATATTCTGGATACGGTTCACCAATTCGCGGGCAATGCCCTCGCGGCGAAGCTCTTCGGTGATGGTAACCTCCAAAGCTACAGTCAGCTTGCCTTCATTGGCCACCAGCCATCCCGGAATGTCTTCACTGAAGATTTCCACGTCGGATGTCTCGATTACGGCTTCCGCACCGTCCAGATTCAGCGTATAGGAACCGTTCTTTTCCAGCTCGGCAATGGCTTCCTGCGGCATTCCGGCAACGGCTGCGGCAACGGCTTTCATCTGCTTGCCGAATTTCGGGCCCAGCTTCTTGAAGTCGCACTTCACTTTCTTCACAAGCACACCGGCTGCACCGTCCACAAACTTGATTTCCTTTACATTCACCTCGTTCATGATAAGTGTTTTTACGGCTTCGATGTGGGCGCGTTGCTCTTCGTCCACTACCGGAACCATGATGCACTGTAGCGGTTGGCGGACTTTGATGTTCACCTTACGGCGCAGCGCCAATACCATAGAAGTAACGTCCTGTGCCATTTGCATGCGTGCTTCCAGCTCCTTGTCTATCATCTCTTCCTTGCATTCGGGGAATTTTGCCAGATGAACGGAGACAACGTTGTCGCGTCCGGTAGCTGCCGTCAGGTCCGAATAGAGCATATCGGCATAGAACGGAGCAATAGGCGCCATCAGTTTGGCTACGGTTTCCAGACACGTATAGAGCGTTTGGAACGCGGACAGCTTATCCTGCGTCATGCCGCCGCCCCAGAAACGTTTGCGGTTCAGGCGGACGTACCAGTTGGAGAGATTGTCGTTCACGAAGTCCGAAATCAGTCGTCCGGCTTTGGTAGGCTCGTATTCGTTGTAGCAGTTATCCACATCCTTCACCAATGTGTTCAGTACGGAGATAATCCAGCGGTCTATTTCCGGACGTTCCGCCATGGGCACATCGGCTTCCTTGTATTCAAATCCGTCCACGTTGGCATAGAGGGCGAAGAAAGAATACGTATTATACAGGGTTCCGAAGAATTTGCGGCGCACCTCTTCCACTCCGTCTACGTCGAACTTCAGGTTGTCCCACGGAGAAGAATTGGTAATCATGTACCAGCGCAAGGGGTCGGAACCGTATTTCTCGATGGTAGAGAACGGGTCTACGGCATTGCCCAAACGCTTGGACATCTTGTTGCCGTTCTTGTCGAGTACCAGACCGTTCGATATGACGGCTTTATAGGATATGCTGTCGAACACCATTGTGGCGATGGCATGCAGGGTAAAGAACCAGCCGCGTGTCTGGTCCACACCTTCTGCGATGAAATCGGCGGGATATACCTGGTGGCTGTCCAACAGTTCCTTGTTCTCGAACGGATAGTGTATCTGCGCATACGGCATGGAGCCGGAGTCGAACCATACGTCAATCAAATCCGATTCGCGCTTCATGGGTTTGCCGGCTTTGGAAACAAGGACAATATCATCTACATAAGGACGGTGAAGGTCTATCTTGTCGTAGTTTTCCTGCGTGTACACGCCCGGCTGGAAACCTTTGTCCTTATAAGGATTGGATGCCATCAGTCCGGCGGCAACGGATTTCTCTATCTCGTTGTAAAGTTCCTCTACGGATTCGATACATTTTTCCTCGTCACCGTCTTCCGTGCGCCAGATAGGCAACGGAGTACCCCAGTAGCGCGAACGGCTCAGGTTCCAGTCGTTCAAGTTCTCCAGCCACTTGCCGAAGCGTCCCGTACCGGTACTTTCCGGTTTCCAGTTGATGGTCTTGTTCAACTCTATCATACGCTCCTTGCAGGCGGTACTGCGGATAAACCAGCTATCCAACGGGTAGTACAGCACCGGTTTGTCCGTACGCCAGCAATGCGGATAGTTGTGCACGTGCTTCTCTATCTTGAATGCCTGGTTGGCAGCCTTCATCATCATACATATATATATGTCGAGAGTCTCGGCGGCCTGAGCGGCTTTTTCGTCATACTTACCGTTGACGGTGAATTGCGGGTCGTAGGCATTCTTCACCCAGCGTCCCTGGTATTCTTTGTAGGCGTCTACATCGACACACTCTTTTACGAATCTTTCGTCCAGCTCGTCCAGCAGATAGAACTTACCGGTGAGGTCCACCATAGGACGGGTCTCGCCGCGCTTGTTAATCATGAACAGAGAAGGAATGCCTGCCGCACGGGCTACGAAAGCATCGTCCGCACCGAATGTGGGAGCGATGTGTACGATACCCGTACCGTCTTCCGTGGTTACATAATCGCCGAGGATTACACGGAAGCCTTTGTCGCTGACGCTCCAATTGCCGTCGTTGTCCACCTCTACCGGTTTCACCCACGGAATGAGTTGTTCGTATTCCATTCCTGCCAGGTCCGGACCTTTGTACTCGCCTACAATCTTGAACGGGATAAGTTTGTCTCCCGGCTTATAATCCTCTAATGCAAGCCCTTCCGCTTTTTTATTGAAGTGAGTATAGAGCAATGCTTTGGCAAGTACCACGGTCATCTTCTCGCCCGTATAGCCGTTGTAGGTCTGTACGGCCACGTAGTCTATTTTCGGGCCTACGCAGAGAGCGGTGTTCGAGGGCAGTGTCCACGGAGTCGTAGTCCATGCCAGGAAATAAGGAGTACCCCACTCCGCCATTTCGGGTTTCGGGTTCTTCATCTTGAACTGTCCCACTACGGTTGTATCCTTTACATCGCGGTAGCAACCGGGCTGGTTCAGCTCGTGCGAGCTCAAGCCTGTTCCCGCAGCCGGTGAATACGGCTGTATGGTATATCCTTTATAAAGGAGTCCTTTCTTGTGAAGTTGCTTCAACAGCCACCACAGCGTTTCGATGTAACGGTTATCATAGGTGATGTAGGGATTCTGCATATCCACCCAATAACCCATTTTGTGGGTAAGGTCTTCCCACTCCTTGGTAAATTTCATTACATCCTTGCGACAGGCGGCATTGTATTCGGCAACGGAAATAGTCTTACCGATATCTTCTTTGGTGATGCCGAGCGCCTTTTCCACACCCAGTTCCACAGGAAGCCCGTGCGTGTCCCATCCGGCTTTGCGCTTCACCTGGAAGCCCTTCATGGTTTTGTAGCGGCAGAAAATATCCTTAATGGAGCGCGCCATTACATGGTGAATACCCGGCATGCCATTGGCCGAGGGCGGTCCTTCGAAAAACACGAAAGAAGGACAACCTTCACGTTCTGTCATACTCTTGGCGAAAACCTGGTTTTCGTCCCATTTCTTCAACACTTCCTTGTTTATTTCCGAAAGGTCAAACTTTGAATATTCGGCAAACTTCTTACCCATCTTGATATTTACGATTTGACTATTTACGATTTACTATTTTCCTGAAGATAGCCCGGAAAGGCTTTTCCGGTGCTTTCCGATGCTATCCTCTTTATTTTAAGGGTGCAAATTTACAAAAAAGTTAGAGAAAAGAGATTTTTGAGCGGATAATTTTAAGATGAGCCGCCCGCGTCTCTCGCTTTACTTCTTCATTTTCACTTCATACAAGTCGTTTCTGCGATCTTTCAGGTTGCGGACGCTGCCATAAGTGTGCAGTTCGTTGAGCAAGTCCAGATCCACATCGGACACCAGAATCATTTCGGTGTTCGGAGTTGCCTCGGCACGCTTTCCGTCGGTAGGGAAAGCGAAGTCGCAGGGGGTGAACACACCCGACTGGGCATACTGTATGTCCATGTTGTGTACACGGGGAAGGTTGCCCACACTGCCTGCTATGACCACAAAACACTCGTTCTCGATGGCGCGGGCATGGGCGCATACCTTAACGCGCGAATAGGCGTTCTGCGTGTCGGTAAGGAAAGGAACGAACAGTATCTGCATGCCCTGGTCTGCCATGATGCGCGAAAGTTCCGGGAACTCCACGTCATAACATATCAGCACACCGATTTTGGCGCAGTCCGTATCGAACGTCTGCAAGGATTTGCCGCCACTCAATCCCCAGCTCTTGATTTCGTCGGGGGTCACGTGTATCTTTTCGTACATTTCGTACGTTCCGTCGCGGCGGCAAAGGAAACCTACGTTGTACAAACGTCCGTCCTCTTCCTTGATAAGCGGCATACTACCCGTAATGATATTGATATTGTAGCTGATGGCCAGCTTCACAAACCGCTCTCTGATTTCGTTGGTGTAAGCCGCCAGTCCGCGGATGGCTTCCGACTCTCCCTCGTCATTGAATTTGGCCATCAGCGGCGCATTGAAGTATTCGGGGAAGAGAACGAAGTCGCTCTTGTAGTCGGAAACGGCATCTACGAAGAACTCCACTTGCTCGAACAAATCGTCCAGCGTCTTGTAAGTACGCATCTGCCACTGCACCAGACCGACGCGCACCGTCGTTTTCGGACTTACATACTCCTGTGTAGGTGCCTGGTAATAGATATTGTCCCATTGCAGCAGGCAGGCATAATGCTTGGATTCCTCATCGTTGGGAAGATAGTTGCGCATCACCTTGCGTACATGGAAGTCGTTGCTCAACTGGAACGTCAGCACCGGGTCGTATATCTCCTTCTGCTTTACCTTATCTATATATTCCTTAGGGCGCAACTGGTCGGCATACTTATGATAGTTGGGGATGCGCCCGCCGAACATGATGGCTTTCAAATTCAGTGTTTCGCAGATTTCCTTGCGGTATTCGTACATACGGCGTGCCAGGCGCAGTCCGCGGTATTGCGGATGGATAAACACTTCGATACCGTAAAGGATATTTCCTTTGGGATTGTGCGTATTGAAAGTTTCCTTGCCCGTAACCTGGGCATAGGTGTGGTCGTTTTTCACATCGTCGTAATTCACGATAATGGAGAGTGCACACCCCACTATCTTTTCATCGACCACCGTTACAATCTGCCCTTCCGGAAAGATGCGGATGAGTTTCTCTATCTGCTTGTGCGTCCAGAAAACATCGCTTCCATCCGAATAAACGCGTGTGAATGATTGTGCCAACTGGTCGTAATCTTCTATCTGCAGGTTACGTATCTGTACCTTATTAATTTTAATTTCGTCCATAATTTTCGTGTTATACCTGAGTTTAAAACGGTGCAAAGTTACAGTTTTACTTATACATTAATCCCTATGGGATATGATTTTTTCCTACCTTTGCTGCCAAAACAACATTTATCTCTGTAAAAGTTAAATATAGATTGAGACATGCAAAGATTTATTACACTGGCATTCAGCGCCTTGCTTTTGCTGTCGCTGAATGCGGCAACTCCCGAAACACATTACACCGTCATTGTTTCACTCGACGGTTTTCGCTGGGACTATCCCGACATGTATAAGACTCCCAACCTGGACCGTATGGCGGCAGACGGGGTAAAGGCCGTGATGCTTCCCTCCTATCCTGCCTCTACGTTTCCCAATCACTATACGCTGGCCACGGGATTGGTTCCCGACCATCACGGCATAATCAACAATACTTTTTGGGATGTAAAGAACAGACGCCAGTATTCCATGGGCGACTCCGCCACCCGTAACAACCCGGAATACTACTTGGGGGAACCGATATGGATAACGGCTCAGAAACAAGGCGTAAAAACCGGTAATATGTACTGGGTAGGCTCGGATATTGCGATTAAAAAATCTCATCCCACTTATTACAGACCTTGGAACGCCAAGCCTTTTCTGACTTTTGAACAACGGATAGACACGGTACTCACCTGGTTGCAAAAGCCCGAGCCGGAGCGTCCCAGGCTCATCATGCTATATTTTGAAGAGCCTGACGGAAGCGGACATCACAACGGCCCGTGCAGTTTGCCTACCGGTGCGGTGGTCCAACACATGGACAGCCTTGTGGGGGTATTAAGAAAAAAGATAGAAGCTCTTCCTTTCGGCGGAGACATCAATCTTATCGTCACGTCGGACCACGGCATGACCGACATCAGTCCCGAACGGGTTGTCAACATAAACGATTATGTAAAACCGGAATGGTGCGAAGTGATAGACGGACGTACACCAACTTCCATATTCTCGAAACCGGAATACCGCGACTCTATCTGCAATGCTCTGAAAAAAGCGGCTCACATCCGTGTGTGGAAAAAAGAAGAGATTCCCGCCGAACTGCATTATGGCAGCAGCGACCGTATAGGCGATATCGTAGTGGCTCCAGAACTGGGCTGGCAGTTTACGGACGTGGCACGCGACACCAAAGGCGCTCACGGATATTTTCCCCAGAGCCCCGACATGCAGGTTATGTTTCGGGCCATCGGACCTGATTTCAAGAGAGGTTACATATCCGAAGGATTTGTGAATGTGGACATCTACCCGCTATTGTCGCATCTTCTGCAAATTGTTCCGGAAAAGACGGACGGACGGTTCGAACGGATAAAGGACATATTACGGTGACAAACAGTTTACTTATAATCAAACAGATACGTGTACCAGTTTATTCCACGCTTTGGTACGAGCCGTACCTTAGTAAGGTACACGCCGTACCATTAGGTGAAAGTCGTCGTACCACCTAATGGTATGAGCCGTACCACCGGGTGGTAGGCACCAAAAGTCCGGGACTTCAGACACAAAAGGCTGTGCAATTCCTTTCAGATGAACTGCACAGCCTTTTATATTCTGCCGGATTGAAGTTCCTGCGGACTTATTTCTTTTTCTTCCAAAGTTTGGTCATATCTTCCAGCGTCTTGCCTTTCGTTTCGGGTACGAGCTTCCACACGAAGAGGGCGGCTGCCACGCAGATAATCCCGTAAAGGGCATATGCAAACATATGGCCGAACTTATCGCCCATCTCCCCGAGACGCATATTGTACATCGGCAGGAAAGTAGACGAAACAATAAAGTTGAAAATCCATTGGAATGCCACCGCAATGGCTACCGCAGCGCCACGGATGGTGTTCGGGAAGATTTCGGCAATCAGTACCCAGCAGATAGGTCCCCAGCTGAACATGAACGAAGCGCTGTAAACCATGATGCTGATAACGGATATTATTGCCGGCAGTCCGGTTACGACGTTGCACATAGCCACACCGAAAGCTCCTATCGCCATACCGACAGAACCGGAAATAAGCAGCGGTTTGCGTCCCCATTTTTCAACCGTGAACACAGCCAGCAAGGTAAAGAGGATATTGACAACGCCCATGAGCACGGTTTGTACCATCGGATTGGCCATGCCCATCGTCTCGAATATGCGCGGAGCGAAATAAAGCACGGCATTGATGCCGACAGCCTGCTGGAATACGCTCAGCATGATACCGATAAAGATAACCATCCAGCCGTAGGTAAAGAGTCTTTCTGTCTTTTCTTCGGTGGTTGCTTTGATTTCCGCAAGGATTACCTTTGCCTGAGAAGCGCCGTTGATACGGCTCAACACATTCAGCGCCCTTTCGTCCTTACCGCACATGGCAAGATAACGCGGTGTTTCCGGCACCAGCAACACCAACAGAGCAAACAGTCCGGCAGGAACAGCTTCGCTGACGAACATCAGCCGCCACCCCGTCTCCGTGGTCCATGCGGCAGCTTCGGGATTCATTATCTGATTTACTCCGTTAACGAGGTCTATCACCGGATTGGCATGACTGCCCAGAATAAGGAAGTTGACAAAGTAAACCACCAACTGACCGAAGATAATGGCAAACTGATTCCACGACACCAATGTTCCGCGAATGTTGCTCGGAGCGATTTCGGCAATGTACATCGGACAAATGGCGGAAGCCAGCCCCACACCTATACCGCCCAAGACACGGTAGAAATTGAAAGCCACCAGAAGAGAATAGGAAGGAACGCCATGTTCAAAGAACAGGAATTCGGGATAATAGGAACCCAGCGCCGACAAGAAGAACAGGATACCTGCCAAAAAGAGAGAGTTTTTGCGGCCCAATCCGGAAGCGAAAAAGCCGGAAACGGCGCTACCTATGATACAGCCTATCAATGCGCTGGATGATGTGATGCCGTGTATCGCGTCTGTGTATTCAAAATCGGCTCCCATGAAGAAAGCTTGAAGCCCCTTTTCTGCGCCGGAGATAACTGCCGTATCGTAGCCGAAAAGCAGACCGCCAATGACAGCTACGAGCACAATCGAAAAGAGATAGAGCTTGCTGCCTTTTTCTGTATAATTCATGATAATAGTGGTTAGGAGTTAGTGATGAGCGGTTAGTGATGAACGATTAGTGATGAGTGATTAATGGTCAGTAATTTAGTGATAATTGCTTATTCCCCCATCCTTTATCACTAACCAATAATCGCTAATCACTCATCGCTAACCACTAACCGCTATTTATCAGCAATACATATTTACGATTGCTTCGTACAATTCTTGTTTGCCGCTGGTCTGTTTCGGTTCGCCGTTAGCTTTTGCGTAGGCTACGACATCTTCCAGTGTCAACTTGCCTTCCTCGAATTCCTTACCCTTGCCGCTGTCGAAAGAAGCGTAGCGGTCGGCAAGCATCTTCTTGTAAGGAGACTCTTCGAGCAGTTTGGCTGCGCTTTCCAATGCACGTGCCATTACGTCCATACCTGCGATGTGAGCAATGAAGATGTCCTCAAGGTCGGTAGATTACGGCGTGTCTTGGCGTCGAAGTTTGTACCGCCTCACCGAAGCCGCCGTTGCGGATAATTTGCATCATGGCTTGTGTCAGCTCGTAATTGTCGATAGGGAACTGGTCTGTATCCCAGCCGTTCTGGTAGTCACCGCGGTTGGCATCGATAGAACCCAGCATACCGTTGTCTACTGCCACGGCAAGTTCGTGTTCGAAAGTATGGCCTGCCAGTGTGGCGTGGTTCACTTCGATGTTCACTTTGAAGTCTTTGTCCAGACCGTGGGCTTTCAGGAAGCCGACAACCGTTTCCGTGTCTGCGTCATATTGATGCTTGGTCGGTTCCATCGGTTTCGGCTCAATCAGGAACGTACCTTTGAAGCCGCGTGCACGGGCATAGTCGCGTGCAATGGTCAGCATCTGTGCAAGGTGTTCTTTTTCACGCTTCTGGTCGGTATTCAGCAAAGACATATAGCCTTCGCGTCCACCCCAGAACACGTAGTTCGAACCGCCCAGTTCGATTGTTGCGTCAATGGCATTCTTGATTTGAACGGAGCGCGGGCCACAACGTCAAAGTCGGGATTGGTGGCGGCACCGTTCATGTAACGTGCATGACCGAATACGTTGGCAGTACCCCACAACAGTTTGATACCTGTTTCCTCCTGCTTTTGCTTGGCGTATGCAACGATGGCTTTCAGGTTTGCTTCGTACTCTTCGATTGTATCGGCCTCGTCGCAAAGGTCAACATCGTGGAAGCAGTAATATTCGATGCCCATTTTCTGCATGAACTCGAAACCAGCATCCATTTTATTCTTGGCAGCCTGCAGTTTATCGGCATCACCGTTCCAGGGGAAGTGTTTCGTTCCGCCGCCGAACTGGTCGCCACCCTCTGCACAGAGTGTATGCCACCATGCCATAGAGAACTTCAACCAATCTTTCATCTTCTTGCCCATGATTACTTTTTCCGCATCGTAGTAGCGGAATGCCATAGGATTCTTACTTTCTTTGCCTTCGAATTTGATTTTTCCTATTCCGGGAAAATACTCTTTTGTTGCCATAATGATTAAATGTGTTAATGCGGTAATGCGCCGATGTGCTGACAACGGGCACATTACCCGCGGGTTAATTATTACTGTTGTTTACTTGTTTACTTTCAATGTCTGTTTAAATCTTCTTCAAGAAGCCTTTTATTCAGTTTCTTTGGAATTTCTTTCCGGTCTGTTTTCCTTTTTATTCGTTGCGTAGACGCTCTCATAAAAAACAGCAACCCAATCTCAAAAAGGACTTTCCGAAGAATGCAGAACAAAACTTAAGCAGGCCGTAAGCTCTGCATCAGATATTGTTTCCAGCGTGCATAGGCATCGGCATATGCCTGACGGTCGGCTTGTCCGGGCTCGATGATTTCGAGTTTCTCAAGCGTAGCAAAGGCTTCGTTGTTGTCTTTATAGATGCCCGCACCGATACCTGCACCTTTGGCTGCACCTACCGAACCGTCGGTGTCGTACAGTTCGATAACGGCACCCGTTACGCCTGCCAGCGTTTCGCGGAACAGCGGACTGAGGAACATATTGGCTTTGCCCGCATGGATTTTCTGTACGGGAATACCCATCTGCTCCATAATGTCGATACCATACTTGAAAGAGAATACGATACCTTCCTGTGCCGCACGGATAATATGTTGCTTGCCGTGCTGGTTGAAGTTGATTCCTTGAATGGAACAGCCCGTTTCCCTGTTCTCCAGCATACGTTCGGCACCGTTGCCGAAAGGCAGGATGCTGATACCGGCGCTTCCGATAGGCGCCTGGGCGGCAAGAACATTCATGTCACTGTAAGAAATGCCTTCGGGAGCAACGGTGCGTTTCACCCACGAGTTGAGGATACCCGTACCGTTGATGCACAAAAGTACGCCGAGGCGGGTTTGTTCCGCCGTGTGATTGACGTGCGCAAAGGTATTGACGCGTGATTTCGGGTCGTAGTTCACCTCACCGTTCACACCGTAAACCACCCCCGAAGTACCCGCTGTGGATGCTATTTCACCGGGGTTGAACACGTTCAGCGACAATGCGTTGTTGGGTTGGTCGCCGGCACGGTATGTGACAGGCGTTCCCTCTTTCAGACCCAACTCCTGTGCGGCAGCGGCGTTTACACGGCCTTGCTCAGAGAATGTAGGTCTGATGTCGGCTATCAGCGAGGAATCGAAACCGTAATATTTCATCAGAAAGTCTGCTACCCGGTTGTTCTTGAAATCCCAGAACATGCCTTCGGACAGTCCGGAGACTGTAGTGCAGATTGTACCGCTCAGTTTCATGGCAATATAATCGCCCGGCAGCATAATCTTGTATATCTTTTCATAGACAGCCGGTTCATTCTCCTTTATCCAGGCAAGTTTGGACGCGGTGAAGTTACCCGGAGAGTTGAGCAGATGCGAGAGGCATAACTCCTCTCCCAGCGTTTCAAATGCTTTTTGTCCGTAAGGAACGGCTCTGGAATCGCACCAGATGATTGCAGGACGCAATACCTTTTGTTCTTTGTCCACGCACACCAATCCGTGCATCTGGTAAGAGATACCGATGGCTTTGATGTCTGCCGCATCCACACGCGCATCCGCCAATACGGCTTGCGTTGCCAGCTTCAGGTTTTCCCACCAGTTTTCAGGGTTCTGTTCCGCCCATCCCGGCTTCACGGCTATGATTTCCGCTTCCGTCTTCGGGAAGAACGCGGAAGATACGCACTTACCGCTTTCTGCATTTACCAAGCTCGCTTTAACGGACGAGCTGCCGATGTCATATCCTAATAAATACATGTCTTTGAGTTTATATTGTTAAATTTTCGATTTATTCCGTATCAGGTTTTGAATTCAGGCGTCTTGCCTACCGCCTTACCTTATTATATATCTTCTTGTCGAACCGGTAATACCGTGCCGCACGATGGGCAACTCCCTGCTGCTTCTCTTCCAAAGGAACCACATACTCCATAAGAGCTATCTTTTTGTGGAAATTGCGCACATCTATCTGTTTCCCGTACAAGAGTTCATACAGCGTACGGAGCTGGGATGCGGTGAACTTACGCGGAAGCAGGTCGAAAAGAGAAGACGGGTTGAACTCGATATACTGGCGGATGTAGGTTATCGCCTCTTTTATGATAAGGTTGTGGTCGAAAGCCAGTGCCTTGATATCCGGCAAGGCAACCCAATTTGCCATATACTCGTCCAGGCCGCGGTTGAGCGTACGGTCTATCTTCACGAGAGAAAGGTAGGCGATGGTCACGATACGCTCTACTTTGGACTGCATGGCACGTTCCAGCCAATGCACGTCTCTGGGGTCTTTGGTGCGGTTCTTGGAGCCGAACGCCTTGAACTGCATCAGATTTACGTTCTTAAGTCCCGTCAGTTCATTCAGAACCCGCTGGGCAGCTTCGTCCAAATCTTCGTCCATATAAATCAAACTGCCGGGCAGCTTCATATCATGGAAGACTTCACCCTCTTCTTCTCCGGCACGTTTAACCAGCAAGACTTTCAACTGCTCTCCGTCAAAACCAATCACCACACAGTCTACCGAAATATGATTGTTTGCCAATGGCGTATTTTGTTCCACGTTTTGCATAATATTTTCGTTTAAGCGCTGCAAATATAATGAGGTTTTTCAAATATGCAATAAGTAAAAAGGGTATTTTTACAATGTTATAAAGCATTATTTTTCAAATATATACATATCGTATATCTTACAATATCATCTTATTGTGTTATCGTATAAAATACAATATGTAATTTAAATCCGTAGCAGCAAGGGGTAATTGTAGCAGATACAATAACTATGAAGTACCTAATTCTTAAGGATTTCTATATCCGTACATTTATCTTGCCAGAGGGGGACATATTGTATTGCAGACGTATTTGAAAAAGGTACATTGCACAAAAAACGCCCTTTTGTGCGGTGGTTATCAGAAAAACCTATACCTTTGCACCACTTTTTATTAAACACTAAAAATAAATGAATATGAAAGCATTTGTATTTCCGGGTCAAGGCGCCCAATTCGTAGGAATGGGTAAAGACCTGTACGAAAATTCGGCTTTGGCCAAAGAACTTTTTGAAAAAGCAAATGATATCCTCGGATATCGTATTACAGATATCATGTTCAACGGTACAGACGAAGATTTGCGCCAGACCAAAGTAACACAGCCTGCCGTATTCCTTCACTCCGTAATCTCCGCACTCTGCATGGGGACGACTTTAAGCCCGAAATGACCGCCGGCCACTCACTCGGTGAGTTCTCCGCATTGGTTGCTGCTGGTGCGTTAAGCTTTGAAGACGGCTTGAAGCTGGTTTATGCCCGTGCCATGGCTATGCAGAAAGCCTGTGAAGCACAGCCTTCTACAATGGCTGCCATTATCGCTTTGCCGGATGAAAAAGTGGAAGAAATCTGCGCACAGGTTAGTGCCGAAGGTGAAGTCTGCGTAGCTGCCAACTACAACTGTCCGGGACAAATCGTTATTTCCGGTCTATCGAAGGCATCAACAAAGCTTGCGAACTGATGAAAGCTGCCGGAGCGAAACGTGCTTTGCCTTTGAAAGTAGGCGGTGCATTCCACTCTCCGTTGATGAACCCTGCCAAAGTTGAACTGGAAGCGGCTATCAACGCAACCGAGTTCCACACTCCGAAGTGCCCTGTATATCAGAATGTGGATGCCCTTCCTCATACCGACCCTGCTGAAATCAAGAAAAATCTTGTTGCACAATTGACAGCTTCTGTACGCTGGACTCAAACAGTCAAGAATATGGTTGCCGACGGTGCTGCCGACTTCACGGAATGCGGTCCGGGTGCAGTATTGCAAGGACTTATCAAGAAAATCGACAGCAATGTATCGGCTCACGGCATTGCATAACCGATAAAAGACAGTTAAACGCGAAGGGGGGCTATCCAAAAAAACGATAGTCCCTTTTTCATTTTTTCAGGATATACTTATGTCGAAATCGGAAGAATTCAGAAAAGCTTTGGACGTTCCTATCCGTAATCTGTCGGTAGACGTGTTGGTACGGGAAATTTGTCATCAGCCGGAATGCTTCGAAGCTATGTATCGGCTGATGTCGGACGAAAAACAAAGTGTTGCGTGGCGGGCGACATGGGTATGCGAGAAACTGAGCGAAATACATCCAGCCTGGTTTATCCCGCTGTACGATGACCTCGTCTACCGTTTATCGGATTGCAAACATCAGGGCTCCAAACGCCTGTTGCTGTCTATATTATACAACCTGCCGGTAACCGTTCCCGTTTCCGTTGAACTGCTTAATTATTCTCTGGACCATATGTTATCCCTGCAGGAAAGCATCGGCGTACAATCCCTTTCCATACGCATGGCTTACCGGCTTTGTAAACACGAACCGGAGCTGTTAAGTGAATTAAAGCTTATATTGGAGCATGCCAATACCGAATTTTATTCGACTGGTGTCAAAACTGCCATTCGGAACATCCTGAAGAAAATAAAGAAATAACAGTTCTACCGCCCTTGATAACAACTTAATAAATAAAAAATCCCCTTCTTTTCTTTTTTATCTCCTATTTTCCCTTACCTTTGCCACCGTAAAGACAAAGGGGTGCCCCGACGGGCTGAGATTATACCCTCGAACCTGATGCAGTTAGTACTGCCGTAGGAATTGGATATTTTTTTCTTCTTAGAACTTACCTTAACGGTACTTCTTTGTATTTACTTCCATTGTTTTATTTAACAGAAACAGAAACATGAAAGTATCAATCAACAACAAGGAAGTGGAAACCGATGCCGTTACCCTCTTACAACTCACAACCGAGCTTTCCTTACCGGCGCAGGGCGTGGCCGTTGCTGCCAATAACCGTATGATTCCACGTACGGAATGGGCGGATTATGCTCTGTCCGAAGGAATATCCATCGTAATAATAAAAGCTGCCTGCGGCGGATAGGCTATGGAAAAGGTTCAGTTCATTACACATTATACCGAAAGGTATTCTTACCTCGACTCCGCCCGCATGGCTTTGGAAGGCGGTTGCCGCTGGATACAGCTACGCATGAAAGATGCGGCGGAAAACGAAATACTGCCCGTAGCCGCGGAAGTGCGAAAACTCTGCAACGATTATGGTGCCATATTCATCATCGACGACCACGTGGAACTGGTAAAGGAAATCCGGGCGGATGGCGTACATCTCGGCAAGAACGACATGCCCGTTGCCGAAGCGCGACGCATACTTGGAGAGGAATATATCATAGGCGGTACAGCCAACACGTACGAAGACGTAAAGAAGCATTGGCTCGACGGAGTAAATTACATCGGCTGCGGACCGTTCAGATATACCACCACCAAGCAGAAACTCAGCCCTATTCTGGGTTTGGAAGGATATAAAGAAATTATCCGTCAAATGCGGGCGGATAATATCAACCTGCCTATCGTCGCTATCGGCGGGATTACTTTTGCCGATATTCCGTCTGTCATGCAGACAGGCGTTACGGGCATCGCCCTTTCGGGCACGGTGCTGCGGGCGGATAATCCGGTGGAAGAGATGCAAAGGATTCTTACGGAAACCAATCAGGCAGGCAAAATCAACCAAACAGCCAATTACTGAAATAACAAATAAAAAAAGATATGGAGAAATTAATCATTGCGGGACGCGAATTCAACTCCCGTCTGTTTTTGGGAACGGGAAAATTCAATTCCAATGAAATCATGGAACAGTCCATTCTGGCATCCGGTACGGAAATGGTAACGGTAGCCATGAAGCGTATAGAACTGGATAATGAAGAAGACGATATGCTGAAACATATCCGTCATCCGCATATCCAGCTTCTGCCCAATACTTCCGGTGTGCGCACTGCCGAAGAAGCCGTATTTGCCGCGCAAATGGCACGCGAAGCATTCGGAACGAACTGGCTGAAACTGGAAATCCACCCCGACCCGCGTTACCTTCTTCCCGACTCTACCGAAACCTTGAAAGCCACGGAAGAGCTGGTGAAACTGGGTTTCATAGTCCTTCCTTATTGCCAGGCAGACCCCACGCTTTGCAAACGTCTGGAAGAAGCCGGAGCCGCTACCGTCATGCCACTGGGTGCGCCTATCGGCACGAATAAAGGATTACAGACCCGTGACTTCCTTCGGATTATCATCGAGCAGGCAAACGTTCCGGTGGTGGTAGATGCCGGTATCGGTGCTCCCAGCCATGCCGCCGAAGCAATGGAGATGGGCGCTTCTGCCTGCCTGGTCAACACTGCCATTGCCGTAGCGGGCAATCCCGTAACTATGGCCGAAGCCTTCAAGCAAGCCGTAGAAGCCGGACGCACGGCCTATGAAGCCGGATTGGGACTGCAAGCCGACAATTTTGTGGCGGAAGCCAGTTCGCCTCTCACTGCATTTCTCGATGAATGACACACATTATATAATATAAGCTATGAAATCAAGAATAAAATATCCCCGCTCGGAGAAAGTATATCTGCCGGGAACAATCTATCCGGAACTTCGCGTAGGTATGCGCAAAGTAGAGCAAGTGCCCAGTACAACCTTTGCAGGCGAAGAAAAAGTCATTACTCCCAATCCGGACATTTACATTTATGATACCAGCGGTCCGTTCAGCGACCCCGATATAGAAATCGACCTTAAGAAAGGGCTGCCCCGTCTGCGCGAACCCTGGATTCTGCACCGCAACGATGTGGAGCAACTGCCGGAGATTACCTCGGAATACGGCCGCATGCGCCGTGACGACAAGTCGCTCGACCACCTGCGCTTTGAACATATCTCACTACCCTATCGTGCCAAACGGGGCAAATGCTGCACGCAGATGTATTACGCCAAGCAAGGCATCATCACCCCCGAAATGGAATATGTGGCAATCCGCGAGAACATGAACTGTGCCGAATTGGGGATAGAAACGCATATCACTCCCGAATTTGTCCGCAGGGAAATAGCGGAAGGCCGTGCCCTGCTCCCCGCCAACATCAATCACCCCGAAGCCGAGCCCATGATTATCGGTCGTAACTTCCTGGTGAAAATCAATACGAATATCGGTAATTCCGCCACCACTTCAAGCATCGACGAAGAAGTGGAAAAGGCCCTTTGGAGCTGTAAATGGGGCGGTGATACCCTGATGGATTTATCTACCGGAGAAAATATCCACGAAACCCGCGAATGGATTATCCGCAACTGTCCGGTTCCCGTAGGTACGGTTCCCATTTATCAGGCATTGGAGAAAGTGAACGGCAAAGTGGAAGACCTCACGTGGGAGCTCTACCGCGATACCTTGATTGAACAGTGCGAACAAGGCGTGGACTACTTCACCATACACGCTGGTATCCGCCGCCACAACGTACACCTGGCCGACAAGCGTCTGTGCGGCATCGTGAGCCGCGGCGGAAGCATCATGAGCACA
>ERZ859980.260-NODE-260-length-38240-cov-1.978316_pt1 | contig 38240 bp, 41 predicted proteins | sample MGYA00509984_ERZ859980 | MGnify/ENA primary metagenome ERZ859980 (study PRJEB30046, sample SAMN00715173) | human gut metagenome | study: EMG produced TPA metagenomics assembly of the A metagenome-wide association study of gut microbiota in type 2... | reverse complement strand
TTATTACGGCGGCTGACGGTATTCTTTCAAATCCGATGTTACGTTCAAGGCTTGTTTGCAGAATTTACCTTTCGGCAGACAGTTACCTGATGATTATACTTGATTCTTTTGCTTATGAAACTTTCAAGGAGGATAACCTGAAAATCATCTCCTCGATACTCGAGAAATTAAAAATTACACTTATAAACCAGAAAGCGGTGATTAAATGAATATTGTATTGATTACCGGTAAACGCAGTATGCGTAACCTTGATACAGTGCTTAAAAAATCCGAGCAAGCTGTAACGGTAGGTAAGTACACTTCTGTCAGACCCAATACAGCTACTGAAATATACGAAAAGTATCGTCCCCATGGTATATTAGTCGGGGACGATACCGTCACTAAAGGCGTATCACTGATAGATTTTCTCAGCATTATAAAAATGCGTTACGGCTATATGCGTATAATTTTTATGTGCAGTAACGATAGCAGTTTCAACAAGTATGCGTCGGCTTTATATTCTATAGGCGTTTATGATATTGTTGTGGGCTATGATCCTGCCGCAATAGATTATGCGATCTTAAATCCAAAAACAGAAACGCCCGATATTCCGGTTACGGAAGATTCATCGGATGAAAATAAAGAACTGAGTTATCCCGACAGAAAAGTGCACGAATATCCCGGCAACTTTGTCGGGATCAATTATAAAGATGTCAGTGACAATTCATATTCAATGCAAACTGTACGTTTAACTGAAAATTATGAACGAATACAGCGAGGTAATGTGATTATTTCGGTATTCGGATATAATTCCCGTTGCGGCAGTACATACACTGCTTTTGACATTGCATTTTACTTACACAAGTACGAAAGAGCAAAGGTTTGCATTGTTACAGCTGTAACAGCCGGGTTATGCAAATATTTTAACGTAGACGAAACTACCGTAAATGAGAACGGCTTCAACATAGATGATGTTATTATATATTCGTGTTTCGATAAAATCAGTGATACGTTCGATTACATCGTTTGCGATGACGGCATTACGCTTAATCATAATGCGTATATACACCTTTTGCTGTGTTCGGCGGCTGATTGGGATATGCCAATGCTTACTGATTACATTAACAACGTAATTATTCCGAATAAGATGGATGTAAATCTGTGCTTTTTCCCTGTTACCGTAAATAAGTTTGTTGCAATAAACAAACAGCTTATAAAGTCCGGATTTAATGCGTATATGCTTGAGCCTTCCGACAACTGGATGGCAACAAACGCAAACAACAATAACGTATACAGCAACATTCTTAAAGCATATATCGTTTATTAAGATGTGCTACCTGTAGCACAACTTGAAAGGAGAAGATTATGATTGTAATCTATGCCGAAAAATACAGCCTCGGTCGGACAATTGCCGAGGCTTTAGGCGCATACAAAAAAACAGTGAATCCTAAAGAACCCTCGATAGCTCACTGGAGCTTAAATTTAAACGGCGAGGAAGCTATACTTTGTCACGGTGCCGGTCACTTATGCGGTTTAGCTCCGGCTGAAGATTATAACGAAAGTTATAAATTCTGTAGCTTCGATAATTACCCGATTATACCCGAACATTTTATTACAAGAGTAAAAGATAATAATTATTCCAGGCTTGCTTATGATTATGTTAAGCAGTTCTTTGATAAGGCGGATCTGATAATCAATGCCACTGATGCAGACCGTGAAGGCGAATTGATTTTTGCGTACTTATATGAAGTGTTGCATTGTACAGTGCCTTATAAACGTGTTTGGATAACAGATTTGACGCCTTTTAAGATCAGAAAGGCATTTGCAGAGTTACGCCCGGCAAAAGATATGAAGCCGCTTGAAAATGCAGGACGTATACGGTCTGCAACAGACTGGCTCGTTGGTATTAACACGTCTGTTGCGGCTACATTGAAATTCGGTGGTACGGATAATGTATTCGCCTGCGGACGTGTAAAAATGCCGACACTCGCAATGATTGTTAAGCGTGAACGGGAAATAAGGAATTATGTTAAAAAGCCGTTTTATAAAATAGTTGCCAATATCGAAGCAACTGACGGCGCAAAGTTTACTGCCGAAGCGGCAGATAAGTACGATACCGAAACGGCGGCAAAGGCTGTTATAGATGAAATTAAATTAAATACGGCAAAAGCGATTAAAGTCGAGGTGTTGCAAAAGCAGACAGCCGCTCCGCTTTTATATAACACTACACATTTGCTTGCTGATTTATCAAAGTGTACGGATCTCACAATTGATATGCTTACAAAGCTCGTTCAGAGCTTGTACGAAAACAGATTGATAACATATCCACGCACAAGCTCGGAGCATCTAACAGATGCAATGAAAGATGAAACGGTAAAGATAATAAAGCTACTGTTTGAAATGCCCGAATTTGCTAAATATGCTATTCCTGTCGACAATTTTGCACCCTGTACACGTCGGCATTATGATGACAGCAAAGTCGATTCGCACACCGCTATTACACCGACCGCTCTTGTGCCGAATGATTTAAGCGGTATGTCAGAAAATGAGCGCAAGGCATATACTTTGCTTGCGTTATCAATTATCCGTACTGTTTATCCGAAAGCTGTTACAGAAAATGTCAAAGCTGTTTTTCAGATTGATAATCAGCTGTTTACAGCAACCGGAACGAATATAATCAGTCCCGGTTGGTTTGCTGTTGATGCAACGCCGAAGGTAATCGGGTTGCCCGAAATCGTTAAGGATAACGATTATAAAGTTATCGGTTTCGATGTCAAAGAGGGACAAAATGAGCCACCGAAGTATTATACCGATGCTACACTGCTTACGGCAATGGAGCTTGCAGGTGATAATATAGAAGATGAACAAACTCGCAACTTAATTAAACTTGAAAAGCGTGGACTGGGAACTGCCGCAACACGTCAAGGTATCATTAAAGAGCTGTATGAAAAAGGCTATATTGCTCGTAGAACCAAAAAAAACGGCAATATGATCAAAGGCATTATGCCAACAGAAAAAGGAATGTATATAATCGATGCACTTGAAAAGACGGTACCCGATATGCTGTCTGTTGATATGACCGGCGATATGGAAATGGAACTTGATAAAATTGCCCGTGGAAAGTCTGACGGAAATGATTTCTTGAATAATTACAAAAAGCTTGTAGCTAAATGGGTAGAGTTAATAAAAAACAGTGATACTTCTGCAATGGCAGGTAACACCCTTATTTGTCCGTTATGCAGTAAACCTTTAATTAAGAAAAAAGTAGGTTGGTGCTGTACAGGTTATTCCAAGGATAACCCGGATAGTTGCAGATTTTATATTGCAAATGAAATCTGCGGTAAAAAAATATCAGATGTAATCGCCAAAGAGCTTACATTGAAACGTTCGACATCTATCATCAAGGGCTTTACATCTCAGAGCGGAAAAACATTTGATGCGAAGCTAACAATCAAAGCAGATAATACGATCGGTTTTGAATTTCCCGAACGTCTTAAATGTCCTGTTTGCGGAAAAGAAATGATAAAAAGTTCTAAAGGATGGGTCTGCACCGGGTATAAAAACGGGTGTAATTTTTTTATAGCCGGAACTATATGCGGAAAATGTATTACAGACACGATTGCGACTATGTTATGCGCTAATAAGCGAACAAGAATAATAAACGGATTTACTTCAAAGTCGGACAAAGCATTCTCAGCGGCACTTATCGTTAAAGACGGAAAAATCGACTTTGATTTTCCCGCACAATCACAAAAACGCAGTAAGTAGGTTTTACTATGAGCGTTCTTATAACAATTTTATTAGCTGTAATTATAACACAGGCATTCCGCATTCGCCGTCTGAAAAAAGAAATTATCAAGCGAGATACTGCCGATGAATTCAGTAGGCAATGGTACTGGATAGAAGATAAAAATAACAAGCAACGACAACCTCTGAAAAAGAGGAAATCGTTGCTTTCTTTTTTAAGGAGCTTTTTATGAGTTATTCTAAATCTAAACCAAGTAACTACGTTACAAAAGAGCAAATAGAGCGTGCAAGAAATGTAGATATGGTAGAATTTCTTGAAAGAACAGAAGGCTTCAGCGTAAAGAAAAGCGGTAACGGCTACCGTTGCGATGTTCACGACAGCCTTTTTATTACAAACGACCGAAAAGGGTGGTATTGGAACAGCCGTGACGAGGGCGGCAATAACGCTATTGCGTTTTGTATGAAAATATACGGACAAAGCTTTACCGAAGCCGTTAAATCGCTTTGCGGCGATATTCAAATGGAATATTCACCCAAATATAATACGAAAAAGAAATCGTCAGAAGAAAAAATCGAAGCTCATCGACTTATACTGCCTGAACAGGATCACAAGGAAAATGGACAGCGAAATTACAGCAATGTTATCGCATATTTGTGCAAAACCCGTGGACTGGAGTATAACATAGTAAATCAGCTGATCTATGACCGTAAGTTATATCAAGGTATCGGTTACAGCGGTCTTCAGCTTGTCGGGTATGACAGCTCGAACACACCGTTTTATCGCTTCAAAAATGATGTGCCTGAAAACGCACCGGAATATGTTACCGTTGAGCTTCAGGCACAGAAGCAAAAAGGTGAAAAGTATATCTGCGAAGGGTTCAGCAGTGAATATATACCTGAGCTTATCGAACGTGGTATTACTAAAAAATACGTAAATATGATTGCTGTAAACGGTGATGGCGTTATGTCACGCTATGCGTTTTGCCGTTCTGTATCGGATAAATCTACATACCGTGTAGATTTGCCCGGAAGTGATAAGAAATATTCGTTTTCTTTAATCGGCACAAATAAGAACAAGCTGTATGTTTTCGAGTCTGTAATTGATATGCTGTCTTATGCGTCATTTTATGCTATAAACAACGGACAGGACGCTTGGCAGCAGCTGACTATGATTTCCCTTGGTGGCAAATCTGATGTTGCTCTTGACGAGTTTTTAAAGAATAAGCCTATTGCCGAAATAACGTTCTGCCTTGACAATGATGATGCAGGTAAACACGCTACTGAGCAGCTTAGCGACAAGTATGCTCTGAAAGGATATGCTGTTTCAAAAGATATACCATTAAACAAGGACTTTAACGACGATTTAAAGGCGTTCAGAGCGTTGAATGAGAAAAATACTGTACAAGCAACAAAACCGCTTAAACGTTAAAATACAACAAAATACAAGGATGTGTGAAAATGAAAAGTTATTTTCTGCTGTCTAACTCGGTTATTACCTCAAACGAGCTGACGCATAACGAGTTTGCAGTTTATACATACCTGCTTTCTGTTTATTCAAATATCCGAAGCAAAGCAGGACACGAATATAAGCGTGTCAGACAGCAGACTATAGCAGCACACTGCGGTATAAAGTCTACACAGACAGTATCTCGTATAATTGAAAGCCTGATGAGAAAAGGTTACATCACACATATAATTGCGGCTTATCGTAAAGACAATCGCAAAGGTACATACACATACGTTCTGAATCCCGAAAAGAACAAAGTAAAATCTGATTATACCCGTATAGACAGAAATGTGTTCAATAAGAAACTTTCCGCATCCGAACTGCGCCTTTATATTCTTATTATGAAATCAATAGACAGCAAGCTCGGATATTGTTTCAAAAGCTTCAACGACCTTGCCGATGAGCTACGCATAAAGCGTGATACCGCTATGAAAATAATCAGCAATCTTGTCAATCTGCGTCTTATACGTAAACAGCGTAAAATGCGTTATGACAACAGCAAAGTTTATGCGGACAATTCATATAGTACAAAGGTTATCAGATTTATCAGGAAAAGAAATAAGCCCGGATCACACCCCGGGCTTATCTCATTTAAAAACATTCATAAGCACACTGATAATCCCACAATCACAGAATTAAACAGCCTGCGTAATTATAATAACGCTATCGGCAGCATTTGTCAAGTGGGTAAATGTGTTTATTGCATTGTTTTTTTGAAAAACAGGGGTAGCCCCCCGAATTTAAGGTCTATACAATACCCAGTTATACTACCTTCAGAAAGACAGAATATCTTTTATATACGAATATGATACTGCTATATTAAAGATATATGCGGGACTTTTTCAGATTTTGTTTGTCCTTCCGGATTAAGTTTTCTGAATTTTTCGGTATCGGACTTGCAGTATTTATCGTTGTTATACCGCTTGTATAATGGATTTATAGCTTTTTATTTCTGAAGGTAAATCAGGAGATTTTATTAAGCAACAATGTGCTACCTGTAGCACAAAATCGCTAAAAAGCGTAGCCACGCTTTTTTTTTACTACACGGAGGTATTTATTATGTCTTACACACTTACAGAAAATTATCAGATTGATGAATTCACAATCAAAGCCATTATCGGAGAAAATATTTCCGATGAAAATTGTGATTTTCAAAAGTTTCTCCCTGAGCGGAGCGTTTTAACCGATGAAAACATAATATGTATTTTTGAAAACGGTGATGCTTTTAGCATTTGCTCTACCGATACCGTTCGATACAAAGTTTTCATTGATAAGGACTATGCCAATCATCCACGATATACTGTGGATGAGATCCTCAGTAAAAACATTGATATTTTTGATGAGAAATTCTTTGCAACAGAAGTAGAAACAAAATTAACGATTTCTGACGTATATCAAATCATTTCTCGAAGAGGAAACCGCAAACTTGATTGTTACTCATTGAACAGCATGTCATATGGTGTTATGTAATATGATATGTGCTACCTGTAGCACATATCATATAAAAGCGACTATTTGTTAATCAAAGGTACAATTTGTTCGTCAATTGCAATCAACGCTTCAGCGGCGATAGTTCGAACAGCAGCTTGAAGCAACAAATTTGTGTCAACTGTATAAGTGCGTTCACCTAATTCACCGTCAATATCTATAGTTAGAGTATTGTATTTATTTCTCTTTAACCTCATTAATACGTTTCCGAGTTTTTCGTCAACATGGGCACCGCCGTCTTTTTCAGCTATGTAACATACAACATCTTTACGAGTGAATACGTTTGTTTCGCCGGGGCAATAGATAACAATATTTTCATTCCACCATTTATCAAATGAACATAATCTGTATCGGGGATTGAATTTTGGTTTTGGAATGAGATTTTCATCATTGCTGTCAGGCAAGTAATTAAAAGAATAGTCAGTTAATCCTGATATAACACGGTTACCGTGCGCAGGTAATGGCTCGCAAAAATCAGGAAAATATGATTTCTTTCCTTTAAATTTATCGATAATTAAATCGAATAGTGAACGTTCTACAGAACCGCTTTTAAACCATATGCGAAGCTTTGTGGATATCTCGCCGGCATACATAAGTTCGCCATCATCATAAGACTTGCAATATTGTTTTAGCAACAATAATTGCTGATTTGCTATGTCTTTAATTTCTTCATCTGTTCGCTTTGTACTTGTGCAGTTTTCCATAATAAGCCCTTTCTTAATGGAGGTAAAATATGAATCTTTATGAAACAGTAATTAAGTGTTTAAATGAAAATAAACACACTTTTGAAGATGTAATATGGATTGGAAATTCAGAATTTTCCATACCTATTGAAAATTTTGTAACACTATCTAAGCAATTGTCTGATAGCGGCCGTTTTGATTACGAACGTTTGTCTAAGGATATTAAAATTGTCGGAAAAGACTTTTGGTTAGAGATAAACCCCTTTATTGAGTATTATCCGTACTTAGATCCCTTTGAGCCTTTGTCTGATATCAATTTATGGGTATATAAAACTCAACCGGCACAACCTACAATTGAAAAATGCGTTAATGCATTGTCTTTAGATCAAGCATCAGAATATCAAAAAGAGAAAATCAGAAAAATATATGGCTCTAATGACTGCTATCCGTTACGAATCATTCTTCAGCACTTCACTGAATGAAAATGTTGCACAAACACTCACCCGCATTTTTGTCAATTCTGCATACTATATCTTACTTGAACTTAATTGACAATAGCGTAAAAGTGTTGTATAATAAAGTAAATAAAAAAACACCACACACAGGCTGTACAGTTCCGGCAAGAACGATACAGCCCCTCATCAGCTCGATGTCCGAACATCTGACTGACTTAGTGCAATAGTGCCTTTAGTGTGCTTTATTATAGCACATTTAATACAATTTTGCAAGAGCTTTCAGAAGTTTACCAGACGCTGGAGGCTCTTGTGTTTTTAAATTTGATATACAAGGCGTAAATCCGCAGTGTATATCCCAACCTGCCGCATTTCCTAAAAGCAGTACAAATTGAATAGCCAACTTTGTAATAACAAGACTTTGCGATGACAGCCGGTTCTCCGGTATGGGATACATTGTATCTGCTGAATATCAGCGAGCGAAGAAAGGGCGGACACCATACGAAGCTGTATTGCTGTAATGCGTCTTGGGTGCGTCAAAGTCAAAAGTAACAAAGCGACGGTATCAAATTGTATATTATCACAGTGGAGCAGCTAGCATCTGCTTCGCTGTGTGATATATAATTTAATTTACAGCTTCAAGGACACTACTCCTGTAGTATCCTTGAAAGTGTAAATATAGATGGCGGAGAGGAAGGGATTCGAACCCTTGTGGGGTTGCCCCCAAACGGTTTTCAAGACCGCCTCGTTATGACCACTTCGATACCTCTCCGTATCGTGCTATGATATTATAGCACGGATTTTTAGTTTTGTCAACACTTTTTTCGGATTTTTTTAAAATTCCTGCATTTTTGTCCGTAATACAGTTTTCGGGCTGAACGGCACTCAGTCAGAGTTTGATATTACCACCGAACATTTTAACAAAATCGGGTGCTTTTGCTTTGAAGCATTTTCCGTCAAGATAGGAAAGACAGCCGGCATCGGTAGTGAATTTAAACTGCAGTTCATAACTGCACAGTGCCTGATATTTGAAGCCGTACTTTTTGTTCAGCTTGTTGTTCCCATATTTTCCGTCACCGAGCAGAGCGTGACCGATATACGCAAGGTGCGCTCTTATCTGATGCGTCCTGCCTGTGAGCAGGTCGACCTTTAACAGCGAGTTTTCGCCGTTGTACGCTATGACCTTGTACTTTGTCTTTATTGTGAGATTGCTTTTTGTCTTTTTGTCGCTGATTTTTACCGTGTTGGTGTCGCTGTTCTTTTCAAGATATGCAGTAAGCGTTGCGCTGTCGGGAGTTACCTTACCGCAGGCAATGCACAGATACAGCTTTGTAAGTTCTCTGTCCCGTATCTTCTGATTGAGTATTCTGAGCGATTCGGCATTTTTCGCCGCAATCACTATACCGCAGGTGTTGCGGTCTATGCGGTTGCACAGCGCCGGAGCAAACGAAAGCTCGTTTTCCGGTCTGTATTCGCCCTTGTGATAAAGATAACTCTTGATGCGGTTTATAAGCGTGTCGCTGTCGCCGCTCTCGTCCTCATGGACTACCATTCCGACGGGCTTATCCACAAGCAGAATGTTTTCGTCCTCGTATACAATGTCTATCTTATCGCTTACCGAAGTGAAATCATCCGAATCTGTCTTTGCTTTCGGTATCAGCATTTCATCGGGGATAAACAGCTTTATTATGTCGTTTTCCGCAATATGCGTGTCGGGCTTGCATTTCTTGCCGTTTAGCTTTATGCAGTTCTTACGGGCGAGCTTACAAATCTGCCCCTGCCCCAGCGGAAACGATTTAGACAAAAAGCGGTCAATACGCTGACCGCTGTCGTTTTTTGTAACCTTTATTTCTTTCATCGGTGGCTCACTTCTGTATTCTTGAAAAGCCGTACTGTGAGAAATGCTCTATCGCCTTGTTGAAGTAATCACCCGAGCTTTGACAAGCCGTTGCAACATCGGTGAGCTTCGCTTTTGCTATTTCCCACTTTTCCTGCATTACCTCGTTATCATCGGCTTCAAGCCAGAGCTGGTTTTCCCAGATACCGTATTTAAGATTGATTATATATGCTTTTTTCATACTTCTCCTTTTTATTCCTGCCGAATTTTTCGTTTCAGAAAAGCAGTTGAATACGGGAGGGGCAAGCCCACTCACCTATAATTTTGACAGTTCGCCGTGATTACAGTTTTCCGCCCTTTGTTCCGCCGAGCTTGCCGCCTGTAAATCCGTCAAGAATGTTGGTGTCAAAGCTGAATGTCAGCGCCTTGTTTTCACGTTCACGCTTTAATGCGAGCGAATCATCTCGTCTAAAAGTTCGGAATACTTCACGCCGACAGGCTCCCACAGATAGAACGCAAGGCTGCCCGGAATCGTGTTGATTTCATTCAGATAAACGTTGCCGTTGTCCATATCTATCATAAAGTCAATTCTTGACGTACCCGATGCGCCAAGACACTTGAACGCCTTTACCGCAAGGGTGCGTATCTGCTCTCTTGTTTCATCGGATATATCGGCAGGTATCTTTCTCTTGAGCGTTGCCATACCGCTTGACTTACCGCCCTTATCGCCTGCGATATACTTATCCTTGTAGCTTAATATCTCGTCGGTGTTTACAGGCTCTTCGCATTCCGATGCGTGAGCGGTAGCATAGTCGCCGCATACCGAGCAGTTGATTTCCTTGAGGTTTGTTATAGCAGGCTCGACAAGCAGCTTTGAGGCATAGGTAAATGCGTTGTCAAGCGTTCGTCAAGCTGTTCGTCATTGTGCGCTATCATAATTCCTACGCTTGAGCCGAGATTTATCGGCTTTACTATAAGCGGATATGCTATCTTCGCCTTAATATCCGCCTTTACAGCGTCTGCGTCCTTTGCGTAGTCGCTTATATGGATTACCGTTCCGTCAAGGACGGGTATGCCGTTATCCTTGAATACGGTTTTCATAACATACTTATCCATACCTACAGCAGATGATATTACATCACAGCCGACATAAGGAACGCCGATCGTCTGTAAATATCCCTGGAATACGCCGTCCTCAACGTTCGTACCGTGTACTATAGGGAACGCAACGTCTATTGTTGCATATACGTTGTTGCCGAATCTCTTTCCGGGATAAAGCACAAGCTGTACCTTTCCGCCGTCATTTACAAGTATCACCCTCCGGCTTTCCTTGAGAAGCGATTTCAGATTCCTGTATGATGCGATGTTTCCTATCTTTTCTCCGACATACATTTCATTGTTCTTTGTAATGTATACGGGTATCACCTCGTACTTATCCTTGTTTATGGAATTGCAAGCCTGAAGTGCGGATATGATGGATACCTCATGCTCAACGCTTTTTCCTCCGAAAAATACACCTACTCTGATTTTCATGTTCTTATCCTTTCTTTATGTCAATTAAGTATTATCTGTGCTTGTTTGTGAGCTTTCCGTCCTGTAGCTGAGATCTCTCAGGTCAATATTCACTCTGACATAATCGCCGTATGAAAGTACAACGCTCTTTGCTTTTTCGGGAACTATGTAGCAGACATAGCCGTCCGAGCCGATCCCTGCGGAGAGAGCCACTGAAGTGCTGAAGCTCTTTCCTTCGTCAAAGCCCCATGCTCTGTCGCAGCCTATATCGCCGTCATAGACGCAATTAAGGTCATTGGAAAGCCACTGCTTTTCATCGGTTGTGTTCTTGACTTTCAGGTGGAACGCAACATACATATAGCCCTTATCCGCTCCGCCGTACATAATATCCGTTCTGAAAACCTCATCGCAGATAAAGCTGTATTCGTCTGTCTGAGCGGTTTCGTTGAAGTTTACACGCTGTACCTCCTGAGTTGCTGAGGATTCTTCTGCAAATGAGATTTCTTCTATGTAACCGTTGTTGTCAAAGTTGTCACCGATGTTGTCGCCGATTACCGAGAAGATTCCGCCGATTACGGAAATAATGATACCTATTACCGTAGGTGCAAAGAACATTATAATGAAAACCGTTATAATTGTCTTTACGATTTTTTGCTGCTGAGAAGCGTTATTCCGAGAGCTGTTTACATTGCTCTGTGAAGGCTGTTGTGAGGCATTATACTCATTTGACGCATCTCTTGTCTGCGTCTGTATTCTTCCTCTTTCCTTTTCTTTTCTTCACGGTATGCCTTTACACTTGCATTGTTGTCAAACGGTGCGCCGCACTGTGTACAGCAGTTTTCGTGTTCTACATCAAGCTTTGCTCCGCAGTAATCGCAAAATACGTCCATAATATCTCCCTCGTTTTAAACTTTTGCTTTACACAATATCAATAATTATCCGGCAGATCGTTTTCAAGAAGAACTATCTTCTTTTCTCCGCCTGTCTTTATATTTTCAACCTTTGCAAGAGCCTCGTTCAGATTCTTTGCAACGTATGTCTTTTCTTCGGGGTATCCCTTTGCCTTAAGACCGTCAACTATCGGCACTGCCTGACGTTCGCCTACTGCGATAACAAAGTCACAAATTTCAGCCGCTTGTTCTCCGAAACGCTTGTTAAGCTCGTATTCCTTTTCGCCAAGCTCCACCATTCCAGGAGAAACAAGTATCTTAAAGCCGTCGAATACGGCGAGCGTATCAAGAGCCGCCTTTGCGCCTGTAGGATTTGAATTGAAAGCGTCGTCTATTATCGTCTTGTTTGTACCCTTGATTATCTGCAATCTGTGTGGAACGCATTCAAGACGCTTGACGGGCATAACAAGGTCAGCAAACGGAACGCCGAGCGTATTTGCAACGGCTATTGCACCGACTATATTCTGTACGTTGTGACTGCCGATGAGCTTTGTCGTAAACTGCTTTTCTTCATTACCGTTGTGAACCGTGAACTGTGTGCCGTTCTCGCTGACGGAAATATTGTCCGCATAATAATCCGTGCCGCCGCCGAGCGAATAGGTCACCTTGTTCTTATTGCACTCGTGCTTTGCTATATATTCGTTATCGTAATTGAGGAATATAATGCCGTCTTTATCGGGAAGGCTGTCGGCAAGCTCGAATTTTGTCTTTATTATATTGTCGATTGACTTGAATGTTTCAAGATGCTGAGGGCCTATCGACGTGATGATTCCGTGCTTCGGCTTTACTATATCGCAGATTTCCTTGATTTCACCGACATTCTTAGCGCCCATTTCGCACAGGAATATTTCGTGCGTTGCGTTAAGCTGTCCACGCACCACCTTTACAACACCCATAGTCGTGTTGTAGCTTTCGGGGGTCATAAGCACGTTGTACTTTGCACCGAGCAGCTTTTCAAGATAGAACTTTGTACTTGTTTTTCCGTAGCTTCCTGTAAGTCCTACTACGGTAAGGTCGGGAAGACCGTTTATTATACGCTTTGCGTCATTGATATAATGACGGTTTATCATAAGTTCGATCGGTTTATTTATAAGGTTTGCAAGCATTGCCATAACAAGCGTTAAAATCTGTACGCACATTGTTATTGCGAGCGAAGCGTAACCCATTCCGAGCGTCAGGAATACAAGCAGGATCAAAAGTACATAAAGGATAACCGATGTCACCGTCATTCTCATTACTCTCGGAGTGAACACCAGCTTTTTCTTTGCCTTTTTCGGCGCAGAGAACACAATGCAAGGAACAGAAAAGCCGCCGCTATAAAGCAGGTGGACGCATTTGTTTCGCCGCATATAATAAATGTAAGTATCGCACCTATCGTAAACACATGGCGCATTATAACATCTTTTATATTCTTTCCTATCCATCTGAACTGCTCATCGGCGTGATAGGAGTTCAGCTGGAACATATGCATATAGTGTATAAAATTAAGTCCGCACGATGTGCCGAGTGCCATACCGAGTACGGTAACGGCGATTAAACGTAAAATATCCAAAATAAATTCTCCGTTCTGTTTTATTTAATGTCAAGAAATGATGCCAATACTCTTGAGAATGTGTACCAGCCCTCAAGAAAAGCATAGTGTCCCGCACCTTCGATAGTAACAAGTCCGCTGTCTTTTATAAGCTCGCTCATCTTTACACCATCGGAAAGCGGTGTAGCATCGTCCTTATCTCCCCATATAAGCAGGGTGGACTGCTTTATTTCGGGCAGGAGATAAGTCAGATCCTCGTTTACTACCTTTACAAGCGTTGCCCTCATTACAGGCGATGCCGCAAGATAATCTGCACTGCCTCGCTTGTTCCTCATATTTTCAACGGCATCGGGAAACAGCTTTTTCATAGGTGCGGTACTCATTACCGCCTTTTCCATTTTATATGTCCGTGTCTTGATTTTCGAGGATACGCTCTGTTTTGGCTTGATTCCGGCACTGTCCGTAAGAATTATCTTTTCGGGTGTCAGCACAGGCTTTTCACGGGTAACAGCCTTTATTATAACTCTGCCGCCGAAGCTGTGTCCGAGTACAACGGTAGGTACGATTCCGAGCTTTTTGCAGAATGTGCCGATGAAGTCAACATAATCGTCAACGCACCACGGCTTTTCCGGCTCGTCGCTTTCACCGAAGCCGGCCATATCGGGCGCAACCACTCTCATATGAGGCGACAGCATATCGACAATGTTTTTAAACAGCGTAATATTACTGCCCCAGCCGTGAAGCAGGAGCATTACCCCTCTGCCGTTATCTTCGCCCTCATCAATATAGTTTATTCTTAAATCGTTTATATCAATAAACAAGGTCGTTCTTACCTTTCGGTTTGATTAAAATTAAATATCGGACGGAATTTTCACACACTCCGCCATTGTTTATTATATTATTTTTACGCTGTGATGTCAAGAAAAATAACTGTAAAGTGTTTCTGTGCGTCTGACGGGATTTGTAATCGCAATGCGATAAAAAATCCGCCGTCTGCCATCAGGCAAACAGCGGAAGTGATATATTATCGGTAAATGCGGTAAAAACGGCGTTTTACCGGCTATACCGCCGTCATTCGTCTACATTCTTGAGAGCATCGGCAAGAGGCACTTTCTTTATCTTTCTTGTAAGAGCAAGTGCGATAACGGCGAATGAGCCGATGCCGATAAGAGCAGTTTTTACATATACCGGAACAAAAGACCTGTAAGGAAGCCAGCCCGGATAATCACGCATGAAGAAGACGAACAGCTGACCGAGCAGATAGTCTGACAGCGGTATGGTGACAAGCAGTGTGACAGCCGTTACAATAGCGGTGGTCGCAATATATATGCCGTTTATCTCACTGTTCCTGTATCCGAGTATCTTTGTCATAGAAATGGACTGTGCGTTCTTTTCGATTATTATCTTGGACAGCAGGTAGATTATCAGCACATACATTATAACGCCGAAAGCGACAAAGATATTCATCATATTGCCCATCGACCTTGTAAGCTGACGTGATACCTTTGTAAGATCGTCAACCGTTATCTCGGTCGCAATATAAAGGTCGTCTATATCGCTTATTTCCGACTTTGAGAAATAGCCCGTGAAATAGTCTTTATCACAGTCGAACTTTTCGTTGAATGCGTCCATGTCCATAAATACCGTAAGCGTTGACGGGTAGTAGTAGATTCCGCCCACCCTGAACTTATATTCCTTTGAGCCGAACTGTTCCCTGAGCGTTATTTCGTCGCCTGCTTTGATACCGTGTTTTTCCGAATAGGCATTTGAAATATAAACCTCGTTGTCGCTAAGCGGCAAGTCAACGTATTTGCTGTTTTTCGCAATGCCGTAAACGGTTATTTCCTCGCTTTTGAGCGCACCCTCGATAGTTTTGAGAGTTGTTGCGGAAAACTTTTCAGCATCCTTGTTTTCCGTTTCGACCTGAGCCTTCAGAAGATACTGGTGATCTGCAAGCAGATTGGAGGTTATCTCCTGCTGATAGTTGTCAAGCACAGGACCTAAAACAAGTCCGAACATCACAAGAACGTTGCCAAGCAGTGCGCCTATGATCATCATAATGTAGTTAGGCATATTCTGGAACAGTACACGCAGCCTGAAACGCTTCATAATGCCGATTCTGGTGTTAAGCCTTAACGCCTTTTTCTTCTTTCTCCGTGAAAGGTCATGGCGGATAAACTGAAGCGGCGACAGGCTCAGCTTTCTTGTCAGCATCAACAGGTCGATGATGAATACGATTATTATAGGTATTACCGTTGTGTTTATAAATGCCTGAGGATTCCACAGCGTAACGTAGGTCGGCAGGCTGTAGCTTCCGTAATATGCGCTTGCCGCATAGTCCTTTAAAACCGTGTAGCCGAGTATGTTTCCGACAACCGCACCTGCTAATACGACCAGCATAGGAAGGGTAAGGTAGTGCCTTACTATCTCCCACTTTGTATAGCCTGTAGCACGGAGCGTACCTATAACGCCTGCTTCCTTTGCGATGGTGTTTGACGTGGTTATCGCAAATATGAATGCGATGATCACCACGATTATATAAAGGAACATCTGTACAAAGACTGTATCGCCCTTAATATCATCGCCCGTGAAGATTATCGCCTGATTTGCATATTCGGGAATGTAGCCGGTGACCGCATTCATATATTTCGGGGCTTCTTCGGACAGCTTTTCAAGGAAGTCCTCCGACAGCGACTTTGCCTCAGTATTATCGGCGGGACGCTCGGCATATTTCCACGAATAGACATAATGCAGCTTATCCTCTGGATATGTACCGAATGTATCTGCTGTCACTATCGCAACACCGAATTTTATCGAATCGAACATCATATCCGATGGGCTTGAAAACAGTGCGCTGTAGTCCGACAGTGCGACAAGTCCGCATATCCTGTATTCTTTGCCGTGAAGCGTCAGCTTGTCGCCGACTTTAAGGCTATTGTTGTCAGCATACATTCTGTCGATGGCAATTTCGCTGTCGCTTGACGGAAATTCGCCGTCCATAAGGCATTCAAGGTTTATATCGGTACGCTTTTTGAATATACGCAGTGTGCTGTCAACTTCCTTTGTCGGAAATTCAACATAGAAGTTTTCGTATATCTTCGCATCAAACCTGTCGCTGTCCTCAACAGCCTTTATAAGCTCATCATCAGCCTTTGCATAAAGCTCGAAATTACCGTCCTCTATATTGTACTTTTCAAAGCTCTCATCATAAGCCGTTGCCATACTTCCGCCCGCAACACTCCAGCCCGAAACCAGGGATACGGCAAGCGCCATGAATAAAAAGATTACAATATATTTGCCAAGTTCGTTTTTGAATTCGCTCGGCAGACGTTTAACAAGAGGATTTCTCATCGTTATCCTCCTTACCAGTCAAGATCTTCTGCGGCGATCTTGTTTTCATTGAGATAATTCTTTCTTATCATGCCGTCACGCAGCTTTATTACCCTGTCCCCATATTTTTGATAGCGTCATTGTGGGTAACCATTACGACTGTATTGCCGAACTTCTTGTTTACATCGCTTATCAGCTTGAGTATATCCTTTGAGGTTTTGTAGTCAAGTGCACCGGTAGGCTCGTCGCAAAGCAGAATATCCGGATTTTTGATTATCGCTCTGCCTATTGCCGTTCTCTGCTGCTGACCGCCCGAAAGCTGATTCGGCAATTTGTGACGATGCTCGTAAAGACCGAGCGTTTTCAGTATTTCATCCGTGTCAAGCGGATTGTCGCTCAGATATGCACCGATTTCAACATTCTCCTTGATGTTGAGATTGGGTATGAGATTGTACTGCTGGAAGATATATCCGAGGTGCTTCCTGCGGTACAGCGTCAGCCTTTTCTCGTTCATATCTGCGGTCTTTTCGCCGTTTATGGCAATATATCCGCTGTCGGCACTGTCGATACCTCCTATGATATTCAGAAGGGTGGACTTGCCCGAGCCGGACGGACCGAGCAGTACGCATATTTCTCCTTTTTCGATTTCGGCATCAATTCCGTTCAGCACTTCAACACGGCTGTCGCCCTCACCGAAGTGCTTTCTTATCTCTTTGACAGTAAGAAACATTTTACATTTTTCCTTTCATATTGCTCCGTTCACACAGATTGTACAGCATTGCTTGATTAGCAATAACTAACCGTATTATATATTACTAACTTAATTAGCTACAACTAACTCAAGCGCACCACAACCGTGTTTTTCACGAATATCTCCAAAAAATATTTTATCATAATAAAACCGTGTAGTCAACAAGTCGGATGCTTAAATATTAACGATTTTCGCAATGTCATATTGGCTGTTTTTTGGATAAAATGGCAGAAATCCGCCGGCGACCTGTAAATGAATATATTAGCAGCGGTTGAAACGGTGAGTTTCGTATGTGCAATTGCACTAATTGATGTGGCTGTATGTTGACAATTTATACTAAAAGTGCTATAATCTAAGCATAAATATTTATACGGAAGTGTCGTTATGGCAGAACAAGAGTGTTTCGCAAAGCGGAGGGAATAACAATAGAAGGCATCGGCAGAAGTGTGCAGAATTTTCTGCGTTCCTCCAAAGGCCTTGTGGTACAGGGCGGCAAGGCAGGAGAGGGCTATGTAGTTCAGGCGAAGGAAGATGACAGCTGGAAAAAGGTCGCAGGAATGAGTTCTGCCATAGAGGTTCAGATTTCGGACACCGGCAACGGAATTCTTGTCAACATAGGTAACGGTCAATGGTCGGATAAGGTCGGCGCAGGTGTTTTAGGCTGGTTTGTATTTGCTCCTCTTGCTGTTACTGCGATTGTCGGCTCCGTTCAGCAGAAAAAGCTACCCGGAGAAATATTTGACCATATCGAGCGATATGTCGCAAGCGGCGGTAACGATTTGTATGTCGGAACAGACTTTGTTAACGCTTCAAACGGAAATATAATATGTCCTCACTGTAAAAATGAGGTGCCTGCAGGAAATGCTTTCTGCACAAGCTGCGGTAAGCCGCTCACCCGTAAATGTCCGTCCTGTAACGAGGATATAGCGCTTAATATGGCATTCTGCCCTAAGTGCGGCGCTGATATGAACAGCGAAAAGACGGTGAATTGTATTTCCTGCGGCGCACAGCTTCCTGCAGGATCGCTTTTCTGCAAGATTTGCGGCGCAAAGCAGGTATCTGAAGAAAAGGTCTGCCCGAAATGCGGCAAGCCGTTGAAAGAAGATGACGTTTTCTGTTCGGGTTGCGGAGAAAGGGTCAATGCTGAGCCTGCTCTGCCCGAAAAGCTGATTTGCCCGGATTGCGGAAAAGAGCTTGAGCCGGACAGCAAATTCTGCTCGAAGTGCGGTCATAAATTCTGACGGTGTATAAGCAGATACCGCAGTAAATATGTGCGTTTTGAATTACATAAACGGCTTATGTTCGGTAAGCCGTTTTTTGCTTTGCGGATTGCAGATTCTGATTATAGCATAAGCGTCCCCGACAGCCGCTTGATATAAAAGCGGATAAGTGATATAATGATATTATCAAACAGCCCTTACGGACGGAAAAGAGGAAAAGATGAAAATAGCGGTAACTTATGAGAACGGACAGATATTTCAGCATTTCGGTCATACGGAAATGTTCAAGGTGTACGAGGTCGAGGATAACAGCATCAAAAACGAAAGCATTATCCCAACGCTCGGCAGCGGACACGGAGCGCTTGCAGGCTTCCTTAAGCTGAACAATGTCGATACGCTTATCTGCGGAGGCATAGGCGAGGGAGCAAAGAATGCGCTTGCCGATGCAGGAATCAAGCTGTACGGCGGTGTTACAGGCGATGCGGACAGTGCGGTAAAGGCTCTGCTTTCGGGAACGCTTGAGTTTAACCCGGCGGTGCATTGCTCACACCATGACGACGGTCATAATCACGGCGAGGGCCACACCTGCGGTGAGCACGGCTGCAAGCATTGAGCAAAACCATAATCGTATAAGTAAAACCGCTGTCCGTTTATAAGCGAACAGCGGTTTTCTGTATCTTGCGGTATAATTACTGATACATTATATCGTCCTTGTTGAATTTCTGCGTATATCCGAAATAGTAGCCGAGATGCGTTGCTGCCGGTATACCTGCGTAGCACAGCATATAGATGAACGGCACGAATATATCCATAGAATCAATTGTGTTTTCGGGAACGATCATCAGCGACAGGGGATAGACAAGTCCGTCTATTATCCTGTGTACGAATGTCATATCGAAATACCATCCGCACAGCTTGTCAAGAAGCAGGAGCAGTGACGGTACGAACATTATCGCCATAAGGATTATGCCGATAAGCACCCATTTGCTTTCCTTGGGCGGCTCTGCCTTATGAAGCCTGACATATTTCTGCTCTCTGTCGCCGTCACGGTATCCTGCCGTGAACATCAGCGAATAGAATATAATAAGCGTAAATATAAATACTATCACCTTGAAAAACTCAAAATTCATAAACGGTGCTGTCGAAACAGTAACGATAGTGCAGAGAAGATTTCCGAACACCATAAATAAAAGTCCCGATAAAAGCAGTTTGAAAAACGGTTGTCTGCCTGATTTACTGTAATAGTCCATAGTTATTCTCCTTGCACGGTCGAGCTGCCGACCTCTGTATCATTTACCTTGTTGCCTGTCAGAATGTTCTTAAGCACTTCTTTTGCACGCTTTTGATATTCTTCCGATTTTGAGTAGCTTACCATACCCGGTTCTTCACGTCTTACTGAGAACGCAAGCGTATCCGGCCAGGAATTTTCCCACTTTGCGTCATACACAAATCCCGTATCTTTAAGATCTATCCTGAGCTTGCCGTTATATTCGGGCATTTTGAGAGCCTTGCCTATATCGCTGAACATATTTTCATACGTCAACGCTATCGTATTCTCATCGGGGTCGTAGTCCTCCGTTGACGTTTCGCCTGTAAGCAGATCGGCGTCGCATATATACAGCTCAGCAACGCCACGCTCTATTTCGCCGTAGAATTTGGCTGTGTTTGACTGGACATACTGCATATTGCCTGACTTTGTGAGATCTATGCTGTAAACCGCAACGTGAACATATCCGTTGCCGTCAAAGTCGGGACAGTATTTTTCAAGCGCAAGCTCAATATCGTTGACCTTCTGATAAAGGCCCGGAGCTTTTGACGTATCCGATACCGCAAGTATAACGGTCAGATCGGGCTGTTCACGGGTGACCGCCTGATATACAAGGAAAAATCCTACAGCCGCAAAAAATGCGCCTGCCGCAACAAACCATTTATTGCGGAAGAAAAAGTTGTCGATTTTCTTGGCAACAGTCTGCTTTTCGGGCTGTTCGTGAACATCCTGCTCTATAACTTCGCTCTCGCTGATAATTCCTTGCTTCAGCTTGAGAAGCTCTCTTTTTTCATCACTTTCTTTTGACATCGGGAACCCTTCCTGAATTTCGTTTTCTGAAGTTCATCATATTTTTAGTTCTGCTTGTAATATACGCCGTCATACAGATTCTTTACAAACTGCATGGCATTGCGTTCGCTTTCATCGTCCGTACAGCGTACCGCAACATAGATTTCCGTTGAGTAGATCTGCATCCTTTTGCCGTATGCCGTGTTTTTGAGATTTATAAGATAACCGCTCTCACCGGTTATTTCGGACAGATCGCTGAATATCTGCTGTCCGTAGGCGTTTTTGAAGCTGTTATAAGTGTCCTTAAGCTCGCTCTCCTTGCCGATAAATACCTGACATTTACCGTTTTTTATCTGGTCGAAAAGATCCACGTCACCGAGATATTGATCGGGTACGCCCTGATCTATGGTTACGTTATGCTCGCCGTTGTTATCAAAGTCCGGAGTATAAGCCGACATTCCTTCTTCAAATCCCGTGCGGATGGACATAGCGTAATTTCCGAGGCTGTAAATTGTAATATCCGGCTTTTTCTTTACAAAGAACTCCGCATAGATAACTGCTGCGAGTGCTATCAGCAAAATACCGACAACTATCATAACCTTATGGTACCAAAGAAAATTCTTCGTTTTTTCTCCCGGAGTCTGCGCCATTCGCACATCATAGCCGGTTTCTTTTATATTGCTGTCCTTTTCGTCAACAAGCCCCTGCTTCAGCTTGAGAAGCTCTCTGCGGTCCTTGTCGCCGTTATCGTAATTTTCTGCCATCCGTATGCCTCCGTAACCGACCGTGTGAAACTGATTGATTGTATAATTAAAATGTGAATATAATATGAACGTTACCGTAAACGCCGCATTTATTCAGTATAGCACATTAAAGACGATTTTTCAAGAACAGCCGGCCAGAAAGTAATAGCCTGTTATTCCGAATAAATATGCCCCATTTCTTGAAAATTTTGAATTAAAGGTTGACAATCGGAATTATATTTAGTATAATGTAAACGATTTTTTAATGGTAATTATTTTGGCAGATTTTGCGAAAGGATATAAAGATGAAAAAATTAACGGCAATATTTATGAGTGCTGTTATGTGCTTTTTGTTTGCAGGCTGCAGCAATGAAACAGCACAGAGCAGTGACGGACAGGCATCGACAGACAGCGTAAGTTCAGCAGCGGTTGAGATTCCTAAGCCCGACGGCTTCAAGGTTGACGGAACAAAGCTGATAGACGGTTACGGCGAAGAATTTGTAATGCGTGGAGTAAACCATGCTTATACCTGGTTTAAGAGCGATACAGACACTGCGCTTGAGGGTATAGAATATATCGGCTCAAATACGGTTCGTCTTGTACTTTCCGACGGGATCAGTGGGATAAGGTCTCAAGAGCCGAACTTAAGAGCCTTATCAGGAAATGCAAGAAGAAAAACCTTATAGCCGTACTTGAAATACATGACGGCGCAGGTAAGGATGAGGTTTCCTATCTTGAACACGCAGTGGATTACTGGATAGAAATGAAGGATCTGCTTGGCGAGAACAAGGCTTACACTATCGTCAATATAGCTAATGAGTGGTACGGAACATATAACATCTTGAAACATGGCGTGACGCTTATATCAATGCCGTAAAGAAACTGCGTGACGCAGGAATAGAGAATACGCTGATAGTCGACAGTGCAGGCTGGGGACAGTGTGCAGACAGCGTTCTCAAATACGGAAACGAAATATTGAAGGCCGACAAGGACGCAAACACGATGTTTGCGGTACATATGTACGGCACGGCAGGCAAGAATGAAGAAACTGTAAAGAACACGATAGATACAGCTATAAAGAACAATCTCTGCCTGCTTATCGGCGAGTTCGGCTGGAAGCATTCGGACGGTAATGTGGCTTATGATACTATCATGCAGTATTCAACAGAGAAGAATATCGGATACCTTGCTTGGTCGTGGAAGGGTAACGGCGATGATGTAAGCTATCTTGACGTTTCTCGTGACTGGGCAGGCATTGATCTCACTACCGAGTGGGGCAAGCCGCTTGTTGAAGGTGAGTACGGCATAAAGAAAACATCAAAGACCTGTTCCGTTTATACAAAGTATGCTTCGGATGATACGGGCGATGCAGACGATAATATTGAATAAGATTAATGTTACAGGTACAGTGCTACGGCAATGTACCTGTTTGTGTATCTGAAAAAGGATAAAATATATGAACAATGTAAAAGTAGCGTTATTACAGCTTTTGCCCGAAGAAAATTTACAGGGAAATATCGCAAAAGGAATAAAGGCTGTTGAAAAAGCGGCGGCAATGGGTGCAGATATTGCTCTGTTTCCTGAAATGTGGAGTTGCGGATATTGCTTTCCGCAGGATAAGACGGCACTTGACAGTCTTGCGGTAAGTCACGAAAGCGAGTATACAATGACGTTTGCCAAAGCGGCAAGAGATAATGACATTGCAGTAGCGGTAACATATCTTATGAAAAACGAACAGGGTGGCGCACCTTATAACTCTGTTACGCTTTTCGACAGAACGGCAAAGAAATGTTTACTTATTCGAAAGTCCATACCTGCGATTTCGGCTATGAAAAGGTATTGTCGCACGGAACGGATTTTTATACGGCTCAGCTTGATATAAAGGGCGGAAATGTCAATGTCGGCGCAATGATATGCTATGACAGGGAGTTTCCCGAAAGTGCAAGAATACTCATGTTGAAAGGCTCCGAAATTATCCTCGTGCCCAACGCATGCCCTATGGAGATAAACCGCATTTCACAGCTCAGAGCCAGAGCCTATGAGAACATGACAGGTATCGCAACGGCAAATTACCCTTACGGCACCCCCGACTGTAACGGTCATTCCACTGTCTTTGACGGCATAGCATACCGCATGGACGGAAGCGGCGGACGAGACACGCTTGTTATCGAAGCAGGCGAGCAGGAGGAAATATATCTTGCTAATTTCCAGATCGAAGATATGCGTGAATACCGCCGCCAAGAAGTACACGGAAACGCCTTCCGCCGTCCTGAACTTTATGGTCTGCTTACCGATATGACTGTAAACGAGCCGTTTATAAGAGAGGAGAAAAATCAGTGACAGCCTGTACAAGCCACAGTGTAACCCACACTGTAACAGTCGGCGACAGAAAAATAACCTATGAGCTTACACGGAAAAAGGTTAAGAATATAAACCTCAGGATAAAGCCCGACGGCACAGTTCACGTTTCGGCGTCAACCGCTGTTACAATAGCTGTGATTGAACGTTTTATAAGGGGAAGATCCGATTTTATACTCGGCGAATAGATAAATTCAATGCCAAAAACGATGCTAAGAAGCTCCGCTTTGAAGATGAAGAGATTTTGTCGATACTCGGCAGTGAGTATATGCTCTTTGTTTATAAAGGGGAGTATAACCATATAGAAGAAAATATCGGTACATTGGCACTTTACGTTACCGATACCGATGATTACGAGCTGAAATACAATACCTACATAACGTGGCTCAGGTCGCAGTGTCTGCCTCTTATGACACGTCTTTGCAAAAGAGCCTATGACGAGCATTACGGAAAGCTGGGCATAGATTTTCCCACAATAAAGGTCAAGGATATGCGTTCACGCTGGGGAAGCTGTATACCGTCAAAGAAGATACTTACGTTCAACGTTCATCTTATGGAATATCCTCTGCCGGCGGCGGAATATGTCGTTGCCCACGAGTTCACACACTTTCTGCAGGCAAATCACAGTGCAAGGTTCTATGAAGAGCTTGCAAGGTATATGCCCGATTACAAGCAGAGGGAAAGAATACTTAAATAAACTGAAACAAAAACAGCAGGAAACCGCTCCTGCTGTCTTTTTTATTTACTTTCTTATAAACAGTACACCCAGCGTATTGGGTCCGCAGTGACTGCATACCGTACAGCCTGCCTCGGTTTCGAGTATCTCCTCGAATTTGCCAAGCTTCTTCACCGTTTTGTGCGCAATATCAATTATTTCCTTGTCGCTTGGCGAATGCGTGATGAATATACGCTTGTAATCAATATCATCTCTGCCCGAAAGGCGCTCGGTGATGTATTTTTCTATACAAGCGGCATATTTGCCTCTGTATTTTTTGCCAACGCTCATCTTTCCGTCCTTGACCTCAATGCACGGACGGAGTGAAAGCAGATTTGCACCCAGTGCCGCCAGTGTCGAACATCTTCCGCCCTTTCTCAGAAAGTCGAGCTTTTCAATTACAAAGCTGGCTTCAACTTTGGATGTGAGGGCGTTCATCGCCTTTACAATATCCTCAGGGTTTTCACCTGCCTGCGCCATTTCTGCCGCACGAAGCACGACCAGACCACTGCCTGTGGAAAGATTACGGCTGTCGATGATATAAACATTGTCAAAATTTTCTGCCGCAATGCAGGCATTCTGATAGCAGCTTGAAAAATCCGCACTTATATCAATGTGGATAACTGCATCATATTCCTTGCTCAGCGGAGTAAACGCATCAATATAATCCGCAACGTTTACTGCGGCGGTAGATGTCAGCGCACCGCCTGCCTTAACGTGTTCAAAAATATCCGACGGAGTTATCTCGACCCCGTCCTTATAGGACTTTCCGTCTTTTACAATATAAAGCGGAAGAATTTCAATGTCATACTTTTTAACAAGCTCCTCGGATAGATCGCAGGTGCTGTCGGCTGTTATCTTGATATTCATAGACACATTCCTTTCGTAAAAACGTTTTTATAAATTATATCATATTTTGTGACAAACGGCAATAGTTTTTGTGCAATTTAATGCTTTTTGATTTTTCCACCGATATAAAAATGTCAGCCGCAGATAAGACAAAGCGGCTGACAAGGATTATTTACGTTTTTTATGCAATAGCGAGTGCCGATACACCGAATTTGCTTGCTTTTCCTTCAAGACCCTTAGGTACGATCTTTACGGTATGTTCGCCTGCACTGTCAAAGCTCTTAAGCTCCGCACACTCGACATAGTTGCCCCAGCCGCCTGTGAAATCGGCGTTCAGGGTAGTGACAAGCTCATCGTCGATATAAACATCGGCGGTACAGCCTGCCTTTGTGTACTTCTGATAAAGAATGCCGATAGATTTTGCGTTTACTTTGAATGTAAGCGAGGTTGCGCTTATATCCGCATCGCTTGTACCCTTGAAGAGCCAGAAGCCGTCAAAACCGCCGAACTGCTGTTCATAATTTCCGAATGCGCCTGTTGCGGTCACATCTGTTGCGGATGAAGGCTGTATCAGCGAGCCGTTTTCGATAGGTGCGTCTGTTGCGGGAGTTGTGAAGTCGCTCTCACTGCCGCTTATGTTGTCAACGTCCTTGTCAACGTCAGAAATATATGCCTGAAGAAGCTGTGATACTATCTTATGGCCGGGTACGTTGGGGTGAATATTATCGTCCGAAATATCCTTCCATACAATATCGCCGTGCTTTATAGTGTCGAGAATCGTGTTTCTGTATGAGATCATCGGCAGGTCATAATGCTTTACTATCTCTGCATGCTGATCCTGAAAGCTTGTACCGTCTTCCTGGGTAGTTGCAATTGTGATTATTGCAGGATTTGTTGATGATTTCCAGATAGTCCTGAGCAGACCGTCATACGATTTCTTATTACGCTCGGTGTTTTCTGTAGTATCGTTTACAGAAAATTCAACGAATACGAGGTCGGGGTTCTTTGAGAGCAGATCGTTCGCTACTCTGTGTACACCTATATATGAGCCTGTAGCGCCGATTCCTGCGTTGACATAATTGATCTTGGCATTCGAATAGGTCTTCTGTAACCAGTCAGCCGTGAGCTTTGCATAGCAAAGATCGTTGCCGGCACTTGTACCCTGTGTGATAGAACCGCCGATGAAGCCTACCGTTACTTCTTCGCCGTTTTTCAGCTTCTTTATTACGTTTGCAAGTCTTACCTTGTTGCCCTCGTTAAGACGTGACATATCTATCATATGCTGAGTAAGGTCGCCGTCAAGGGTGTACTTTGTGTAGTTTGCTTCCAAGTCCTTTGATTCCTCCTGTGAGCTTTCGTCTTTGCTTTCATCTTCCGAAGATGTGTCCGCAGATGTCTGTGTACTTGTGTCCGAGCTTTCCGCAACCGATGAAGCGGAAGTGCTGTCGCTGCTGCTTGTCGCATTGCCTGCACAGCCTGTTACGGATACGGCAAGCGCTGTTGCAATAAGTACCGCAAGTATTCTTTTTTTCATATTACTGCCTTTCATTTAAGTTGATTAAGTTCTGTTAAGCGATTTTAAGGTAATCGCTTACACAAATATATCACTATTTTTACCGAATGTCAAGAATAATAGGCAAAATTTACTGAGCAATTTTTACATAATTCGGTTGAAAATATTCCACTGATATGTTAAAATAAATATAAACCGATTTAATTTCGGCACTATGATAAATTTAAGCGAGGAATTAAAATATGACGAACAGAAAGATTGTAAGCCCGTCCGACAAGGCGTTTTCATATATGGGAAGGATTGACTTTTCAAAGCCCGACAGCCCGTTGTTCATTTACGCAGGCAGTATGGTCAGCACAAAGTTTACCGGCACTTCGGTAGGTATGATGATTTTTCCGCACCTTATATATAAGGTTACCTGGATAGGCGTTATCGTTGACGGCATTCAGTATAAATTCGAGCTGAACCATTCCGACACTCCGGTATATATACCGATAATCGACGGACTTGACGAGGGAGAGCATACTATTACCATATTCAAGAGAACAGCCGGCTCACATCATTATTTCAACTTCTGTGGACTTATGATAGATGAAAATGCGGAGGTAAGAGCGGAAAACCACGAATATGATATGAATATCGAGGTTTACGGCGACAGCGTTTCCTCAGGCGAGGTAGTAGAGGCTGTAAACTATTGCGAGCATACAGACCCCGCACATATCAGTCAGTTCGACAACAGCTGGTTTGCATATTCTCTCCAGCTTGCAAGAAAGCTGAACGCCCGTATCAACTGCAACGCACAGGGCGGAATTTCGCTTATCAACGGCGCAGGCTATTTTGATAACTATGTCGGTATGGAAACCGTTTATAAGCAGATGGGCTATGAGCCTCACTTTGAGCTTACCGAATGGGATTTTTCACGCTACACTCCCGATTATGTTATAATCGCACTGGGACAGAATGACGCAAACCCCGACCCTAAGCGTATTTACGAAAAAGAATACCGTGAAAAGTGGAAGACCGTATATAAGAATATGGTGCTTGACATTAACGAAAAATACGGCGGCAAGGCAAGATTTATCGTTATAACCACTGTACTTATGCACGAGCCTACATGGGACGATGCTCTTGACGAAATAGTGAACGAGCTTGCAATGGACAATGTAAAACGTTTTAAATTCAGAAGAAACGGTGCGGCAACGCCCGGACATCCCCGTATCCCCGAGCAGACAGAGATGGCTGATGAACTGTATAGCTTTATAACAGGATGGGAAAGCTGATTGTCAATCTGCACAAAAAGATAGGTTGAAACAAGGCACAATTCATAAAATCGGCACAAATCTATTGAAAGCTTTTGGGAATTGTGCTATTATTAAAAAAGTAAAATAAAATGTTAGGAGTATCTGTTATGGCTATTAATGTGCCTAAGGAATATGAAGTTCCCCTTTATCTTTTCCATCAGGGAAAGAACGCCGAAGCATATAAGCTGTTCGGCTCTCATTTTGTCGAAAAAGACGGCGTGAGAGGCGTTGTTTTCAGAGTATGGGCACCAAAGGCGGCTGATGTCAGCGTCGTAGGTGATTTCAATCACTGGAACCGTGAAGAAAGCTATATGAAAAAAATCAGCGACGGCGGTATCTGGGAGCTTTTTATCCCCGGACTCAAGAAGTTTGATAATTACAAATACAGCATAAAGACCGAAAGAGGACAGATAAAGCTGAAGGCCGATCCCTACGGCTATCATATGGAAACACGTCCTAATACTGCATCAAAGGTATATGATATTTCCGGCTACAACTGGAAAGATTCAAAGTGGATGGGCGAGAAGAAGACGAAGGACGTATACCGTTCTCCTATGAATATATACGAGGTACACCTCAACTCGTGGTTTACAAAGGCCGATGAGGAGGAGCTGTTCAGCTATATGCAGCTTGCGGAAAAGCTCGTTCCTTATGTAAAGGAAATGGGTTATACCCATATCGAGATGATGCCGATAGCCGAGTTCCCGTTTGACGGTTCGTGGGGATATCAGCAGATAGGTTATTACGCTCCCACATCACGTTTTGGCACTCCCTCTGATTTTATGGAATTTGTAGATTACTGCCACACTCACGGAGTAGGCGTGATACTCGACTGGGTACCGGCACATTTCCCTAAGGATGCGGCAGGACTTTACGAGTTTGACGGCGATTACTGCTACGAATATTCCGACCCCAACAAGCGTGAGCATTATAACTGGGGTACAAGAGTTTTCGACTGGGGCAAGCCCGAGGTGCAGTCGTTCCTTATTTCAAACGCTAACTACTGGCTTTCCGAATATCATATAGACGGTCTGCGTGTCGATGCGGTAGCTTCTATGCTTTACCTTGACTATGACAGGCAGGGCGGAGCGTGGACGCCCAACAAGAACGGCGGAAACGAGAATCTTGAGGCTGTCGATTTCCTTCAGAATCTCAACTCCTGCCTTTTCTCACGGCACCCCGGACTTCTGATGATAGCGGAAGAATCGACCGCATGGCCTATGGTTACAAAGCCTGTCGATATAGGCGGTCTTGGCTTCAACTTCAAGTGGAATATGGGCTGGATGAACGATATGCTTTCGTATATGTCGATGAGCCCCGAGTACAGACAGTACAACCATGACAAGCTGACCTTCTCGTTCTATTACGCATTCTCCGAAAACTACATACTGCCGATTTCACACGATGAGGTGGTTTACGGCAAGTGTTCAATGCTCGACAAGATGAGCGGACCGAGAGAAAAGCGTTTCGCATCTCTAAGAACGTTCCTTGCATATATGACAGCACACCCCGGTAAGAAGCTGATGTTCATGGGTCAGGAATTCGCTCAGTTCAAGGAATGGAATTACAAGACAGGTCTTGACTGGGATATTCTGAAATTCCCCGAGCATTCACAGTATCAGTCGTTCGTAAAGGCTATGAACAAGTTCTATCTCGACAACAAGCCTTTATGGGAGATTGATTATGACTGGAGCGGCTTCAGCTGGATATCAAATGATGACAACAAGAACAGCGTCATAGTATTCAGACGTATTGCATCAAACGGTGACGAGCTTATCGCAGTATGCAACTTCCTTCCGACAGAACACGAGCAGTACAGCTTCGGCGTTCCTTATTATGCCGATTATAAGGAAGTGTTCACGACAGACGATAAGAAGTTCGGCGGCGACAGCGACGGAAACGCTTCATACACCGCAAAGTGCGAGGGTATGCACGGACTTGAGTATTCGATAACAATGAAGATACCCGCAATGTCCGCAGTATTCCTCAAGCCCGTCAACAAGCGCAGCCCCGAAAGCGACAAGCCAAAGCCCGAAAAGGCAGAAAAACCTGTAAAGGCAGCAGAAAAGCCTGTTGCAAAAACAGCGGACACAGCTGAGAAGCCTGCGGCAAAACCTGCAGCAAAGCCCGGAGCTTCCGCAAAGAAACCGGCGGCAAAGAAAGCAAATACGGCGAACCGTAAGAAAAACGGCAAAGCTAAGAAATAAATAACGGAGGAACTTATTTATGAAACATGTAAAAAAGGAATGTGTGGCAATGTTGCTCGCAGGCGGTCAGGGAAGCAGACTTTACGCTCTGACAAAGGATATGGCAAAGCCTGCTGTTCCTTACGGCGGCAAATACAGGATCATTGATTTCCCGCTTTCAAACTGCGTAAACAGCGGTATTGACACAGTAGGCGTACTTACACAGTATCAGCCTCTGGTGCTTAACGAATATATCGGCAACGGTCACCCTTGGGGACTTGACAGAGTTCACGGCGGCGTTCATGTACTGCCCCCTTATGAATCTTCATCGGGCAAGTCGTGGTATGAGGGTACGGCAAACGCTATTTACCAGAATATCAGCTTTATCGACAGATACAACCCCGACTATGTTGCAGTGCTTTCGGGCGACCATATCTACAAGATGAACTATAACAAGATGCTCGAATTCCACAAGGCACATAACGCAGACGCTACTATAGCCGTTCTTGAAGTGCCGTGGGAGGAAGCACCCCGTTTTGGCATAATGAGTGCAGACGAGAACGATGTGATTTACGAATTTGCGGAGAAGCCCGCACAGCCTAAATCAAACCTTGCCTCAATGGGCGTTTACATATTCTCTTGGCAGAATCTGAAAAAGCACCTTATCGCCAACGAAAATGACGAGGGCGCAAGCAAGGACTTCGGTAAGAATATTATCCCTGCAATGCTGGCAGAGGGCAACAAGCTTGTTGCTTATCACTTTGACGGCTACTGGAAGGATGTCGGAACTATCGACAGCCTGTGGGAAGCAAATATGGATCTTCTTGATCCCAACGTTCCTCTGGATCTTCACGATTCAAGATGGAGAATTTATTCGAGAAACCCCGTAATGCCTCCTCATTACGCAAGCCCCGAGAGCGTTATCCAGAACTCTCTTATTTCTGAGGGCTGCAACATTGAAGGTCATATCGACTTCTCGGTGCTGTTCGCAGGTGTAACCATCGAACCCGGTGCAGTCGTGCGTGACAGTATCATAATGCCGAACACCACGATAAAGAAGGGTGCGGTAGTTGAATATGCTATTGTCGGTGAGGATTGCGTAATAGGTGAAAACGTCAAGGTCGGTGCAAGACCCGAGTCTATCGAGGATAAGGATACATGGGGTGTTGCGGTAATCGGACACGGCGTAACAGTAAGCGACAATGCGGAGATCAAGCCTAAGGCAATGATCTCGGCTGATGTGTGAACGGGAGGAGAAAACAGAAATGGCTAATATGGCAAATGTACTCGGTCTGATTTTCGCTAATATGCACGAGCAGAGCGTAGCCGATCTTACAAAACAGCGCACACTTGCAAGCGTGCCCTTCGGCGGCAGATACAGAATGATAGATTTCCCGCTGTCAAATATGGTAAACAGCGATATTGACAACGTAGGCATCATCACAAAGGATAACTACTTATCGCTTATGGATCACTTAGGATCCGGCGATGAATGGGATCTTTCAAGAAAAACAGGCGGTATGCACCTGCTTCCCCCTTACGGAAACAGCAACGCTCTTTACAGAGGCAGACTTGAGGCTATGGCTCAGGTAAAGCCCTTTATCGAAAGCTCAAACGCAGAATATGTACTGCTTTCAGACGCAGATGTAGTGGCAAATATCGACTACAGACCGATAATTGATTTCCACGAGAAAAACGGCGCAGACATTACTGTTGTATACGGCAGAGGAACATTCACAACAGAGCAGACAATGACAAAGACCGTTCTTGCTGTAAATTCCGACAACGTTATATACGATGTGCTTATCAGACCCGAAATCAGCGGCGAACACAATGTAAGCCTTAATATGTTCGTTGTAAGCAAGGATTTCCTGCTCAACGAGATTCGTGACGCTGAAAGCCGTAACCTCTACAGCTTCGAGGTAGATGTACTGCAGAAGAAGCTACACGAGATAAAGGTACTCGGCTACAAGTTCGACAAGCCCTTCGCACAGATTGACAGTATGGATACATACTTCAAAACAAATATGAAGCTTGTTGACAAGAGCCTGCGTGATCACCTCTTTATGAGCGACGCTCCTATCTATACAAAGGTAAGAGATGATGCCCCTGCAAAGTACGGCATTGACGCAGATGTCAAGAATTCTCTTGTTGCCGACGGTTGCGTTATCGAGGGTACAGTTGAGAACTGTGTCCTGTTCAGAGGCGTAAAGATTGAAAAGGGCGCAAAGGTCAAGAACTGCATACTTATGCAGGATACGACAGTAGGCGCAAAGGCTGAGATGAACTTCGTCATCACAGATAAGAACGTTACTATCAGCAACTACCGTTCGCTTGCAGGAACAGAAACATATCCCGTATTTGTAAATAAGGGCGCAACGGTTTAATTGCCCGACAAAAAATGTCCGCCTTTGCGGATAAATACGACTTCAGAGATTCCGGTTTGTTTTCAGACCGGAATCTTGTTTTTTGCATTTGCAAAATGTCGCAATATGCCGATTTTGCCGTGAAATGCGTTTGTTTTGCCTGATAGATTGAAAAAGTATGAGTAAAAGGGTATTATTATATAAAATAAAGAAAAGCACTGTTTCATAAGCAGGGTATACATTGATTGTCAACAGGGGGAATTTTATGAAGAAATGTCCTTATTGCGCTGAGGAAATACAGGATGACGCAATAATCTGCCGCTATTGCCATTCCGATCTTCAAAAAGGGCAGGCATCTGTTATCAGACCTCAGGCACCGATAAGTCAGCCGTACCAACCGCAGACACAGTACTCTACATACGGCACGATGTCAATGCACACAAAAAAGGTGCTGTATTGCTGTCTGGCACTTGCAATTTCGCTCTTTGTGTCGCTCGGTATGTTCTTTACGCTTTTCACGCTGAACGGTTTGTCGCTGATAGGAGCGAGCAGCATAGGAAGCGTATCTGCCTTTAATGCTATCGACCGGGTGGTAAAGCTGGTCGAGATTATGGGCGGAACCAATGCAAATTATTTGTCGGATACGACCAGAGGCATACTCGGACTGTTTGTTTTTATCTGCATAGGACTTTGCGTAATGGTCATAATATGGTGCGTTTATTTTATTAAAGGAATCACCAAAATATCAAATGACCCGCAGGAGAGCCTTTATTGCTTTAAAAACACCTGCCTTGTAAATGCAGTGATCAATATCGGTTCATTTGTTATAATCGTACTGTGGAATTTGGCTGTATCGGCAAACACAAGCAGTTCATCGACCGATTATTTCTCAAACTATACCACAAAGCTGATTGCAATGGATATTCAACCGAATATATTCATTTTCGCAATAGCGGGCATTGCCGGCGTTGTAGTTATTTTAAAGCTGAACGGAATTGTTTACAAGCTGAGCAAATATGAAGATGAACCGGAATCATATTATGACGAACAGGACGCTTCATGGAGCTGTACAAGATGCGGCGTGTATAATAAAATTCAGAATGATTACTGCTGTAACTGCGGTAAGAAAAAAGAATAAATAAGAATCGCTTGGAATCCGGACGCAACTAAACGTCTTGACGGCAGGCTTGCCCTGTATGAAAATATATTGCTGTGATTTTGACACCGCCGCAGGAGAAATTCTGCGGCGGTTTTGCTATAATAACTATCGGCAGGAGCGAATATTCGTCAAAGCCTGCGGAAAAAATAACAGAGGCATAGGCTCAAAGGTAATCCGAACGGGATAAAACCGCTCTGTTTTCGGCATTACAGTAAGACCGCAGAAAGTTTTTTGCGGAAATTGCCTATTTACAAACCGAATTTAAAGTGCTATAATAGTAATATTGAACAATAGCATCATATTGTCGCCGTTTGCGGACGGCTGAAAAGTATGATGCAACGAAAAGTCAAAGGATAAAAATGAATTTCAGAAAAATTAATATAATTACCGGTCATTACGGCTCGGGTAAAACAAATGTATCCGTCAATATGGCGCTTGATCTTGCAGAAAAAGGCGAGAAGGTAACCGTTGTCGATCTTGATATAGTAAACCCCTATTTCAGAACAGCCGATTTCAAGGAGCTGTTCGGGGAGCATAATATCAGCCTTACCGTTCCGACCTATGCAAACTCAAACCTTGACATACCGGCTCTCGGCTTTGATATGAACGGTATCGCTGACAGGGAAGGCTATATTATTATCGACGTGGGCGGCGATGACGAGGGCGCAAAGGCTCTTGGCAGATACAGAAAAGTATTTGAAAAGTACGACACGCAGATGCTGTACGTTATCAATCGTTGCAGGTATCTCACAAAAGAACCCGCAGAGGCTTTACAGCTTATGTATGAGATTGAGAACGCATCGGGTATGAAGTGTGACGGAATAATCAACAACACGAATCTCGGTCGGGAAACCGACAGGGATATAGTTCTCGGCTCGGTCGCTTATGCGGATGAGGTGTGCCGTGAGGCAGGACTTCCGCTTGTGGCTGTAACCGCCGAGGCAAGCTATCTTGACGGTATAGATAAAGCCTATCCCGTAAATATATATGTCAAGAAGCTGTGGGAAGAATTCGGCGATGAAGCCGAAAAATAAAGCTGTTTCCTTACCGTAATCTGATTAAAACTGAATGGTAAGCCGAATAAAACTTTAGGCGAAAGGAAAGGTCAAGAAATATGGCAAAAATGAAAGTGGATTTTGACCGCTGTAAAGGCTGCGGACTGTGCACAACAGCCTGTCCGAAGAAAATAGTCGCTTTACAGACGGAAAAGCTCAACAAGAAGGGCTACTACACAGCCGTATGTACAGATGACGATGCTTGCATCGCCTGTGCGTTGTGTGCTATGATGTGCCCTGACTGCGCTATCACTGTAGGAGGTGACGACAATGGCTGAAAAGAGTCTTATGAAAGGTAACGAAGCGCTTGCAGAAGCCGCTATAAGAGCCGGCTGTAAATGCTTTTTCGGTTACCCTATAACACCTCAGACGGAAATTTCGGCATATCTGTCAAAGAGAATGCCCAAGGTAGGCGGCGTATTTTTACAGGCAGAGTCGGAGGTTGCAGCTATAAATATGGTTTACGGCTGTGCAGGCTCCGGTATCAGATGTATGACATCTTCATCCTCTCCCGGAATTTCGCTTAAAACAGAGGGAATAAGCTACATTGCAGGCTCTGATTTACCCTGCGTTATCATTGACGTACAGCGAGGCGGTCCAGGTCTTGGCGGTATCCAGCCGTCACAGGCGGATTACTGGCAGATAACACACGCACTCGGTCACGGCGACTTCCACGCTATCGTATTCGCACCTGCGTCCGTGCAGGAGATGGTGGATACGGTAACTAAGGCTTTCGACCTTGCCGACGAGTACAGAATGCCTGCAGTTATATTGGCAGACGGACTTCTCGGTCAGATGATGGAGCCTGTTGCCTTTGAGGATACCGAGATAAAGATGTCCGAGCGTCAAAGAAGCCGTGGGCTGCCTGCGGTCACGGCAACAAGAGAAAGCATAACATAATCAACTCTCTTTATTTAAAGCCCGATCAGCTTGAGGATAATGTAAGAGAAAGATTTGAAAGATATGAGGACTTAAAGGCAAAGCATACGGAGGCTGTCAGCGACTACTGCGAGGATGCAGATACTGTTGTTGTGCTTACGGCTCGACCGCAAGACTTGCAAAATCGGCAGTCGAAGCGGCAAGAAAAGAGGGCCTTAAGGTCGGCATAGTAAGACCGATAACTCTCTGGCCTTATCCTGCAAAGGAAATTGCCGAAGCGTGCAAGAATGCGAAGAATGTTCTTTGCGTGGAGATGTCTATGGGTCAGATGGTTGACGATGTAAAGATTGCTCTCAACTGCTCAAAGCCTGTCGAGTTCTACGGAAGGACAGGCGGTGTTATCCCGAAGCCTGCAGAAATACTTGCAAAGTTAAGAGAAATGGGAGGTAAAAACTAATGCCTGAATTTAAAAGACCTCACGCTCTGGCAGACGTGACCACCCACTATTGCCCCGGCTGTACTCACGGTATAGTACACAGACTTGTAGCCGAAGTAATTGACGAAATGGGTATCGAGGGCGAAACTATCGGTGTTTGTCCTGTCGGATGCTCGGTTATGGCTTATGATTATTTTGAATGCGATATGCTTGAAGCTTCGCACGGACGTGCTCCTGCCGTAGCTACCGGTATCAAGAGAGCTAACCCAGATAAGTTCGTATTTACATATCAGGGTGACGGCGACCTTGCGGCTATCGGTACGGCTGAGATCGTTCACGCCGCTACAAGAGGCGAAAATATCACTGTTATATTTATCAACAACACGACATACGGTATGACAGGCGGTCAGATGGCGCCTACGACACTTCCCGGTCAGATAACGCAGACGACCCCCTACGGCAGAAATCCCGATGTTGAGGGCTTCCCCGTAAGAGTGTGCGAAATGCTGTCTACGCTCAGCGGTGTTGCGCTCGCCGAGCGTGTAACGGTTATCGACCCCAAGAATATAAACATTGCCAAAAAGGCAATCAGAAAGGGATTTGAGTTCCAGAAGAACAAGCAGGGCTTCTCTATAATCGAGGTTCTTTCTACTTGTCCTACAAACTGGGGCAAAACTCCGATAGAGGCGCTTGACAGAGTCCGCACAGAGATGATTCCTTACTATCCTTTAGGTGTATTCAAGGAGGGTGCGATAAGATGACAAACGAAATTCTTCTTGCCGGATTCGGCGGACAGGGCATACTGTTTATGGGAAAAATGCTCGCATACTTCGGACTGTATGAGAACAAGGAAGTTTCGTGGCTTCCTTCCTACGGTCCCGAAATGCGTGGCGGTACCTGCAACTGCTCGGTATGCGTAAGCGACGATCCTATCGGCTCACCCCTTGTCGATACACCGAATACGCTTATCGTTATGAATACTCCGAGCTATGACAAGTTTATCGGCTCGGTTGTGCCGGGCGGTACTGTTATCATTGACAGCACGCTTGTTGACGCAAAGTGCGACAGAACAGACATCAATGTATATTATGTTCCTGCAACAGCTCTCGCAAACGAGCATGATATGAAGGGTCTTGCCAATATTATTCTTGTCGGCAAGCTGCTCAAGGAAACAAACCTTACTTCTATGGAAACGGTTAAAAAGGCTATGGAAAAGGTTATCCCGCCTAAGAAAGCCCATCTTATAGATGCCAACATCAAGGCAATAGAACTCGGCATGGCTCAATAACGGCGGCTGTGAGCCGCATCAAATTCGCCGTTCCGATTGTTGCTGATATGCTTAACAAGCGTTATCGGCGGAGGCAATTTGATAGTGCGGATTCAGAATTTGTCGATTTAGAAAAAACCGAATATAAAGGAAATCCACTGCTTTCGGGCAGTGATTTCAGTTTGTCGAAAAACCGATTGATAAAGCAGTATAATGAAATGTATCGCCAACGTCGCTTAAAACTTTTTCCCTACCGACAAGGCATTAATAATTTCGTGAGTATACCGGTGCAACTGCTCTAACATTGACTCTTCAAAAAAACGCCACTAACCTAAGATATATGTACTAACCTGCGGACGTGTAGCGTTAA
>ERZ859980.258-NODE-258-length-38293-cov-2.367017_pt1 | contig 38293 bp, 39 predicted proteins | sample MGYA00509984_ERZ859980 | MGnify/ENA primary metagenome ERZ859980 (study PRJEB30046, sample SAMN00715173) | human gut metagenome | study: EMG produced TPA metagenomics assembly of the A metagenome-wide association study of gut microbiota in type 2... | reverse complement strand
TCAAGTTCAGGCGCACCCTGTTCAGCCACAGGCTTCGGTTCAACCTCAAGTTCAGGCTCAACCTGTTCAACGGCAGGCTTCGGTTCAGCCACAAGTTCAGGCTCAACCTGTTCAACAGCGAGCATCAGTACAGCAGGCAGCTACACCGGTTCAACCTAAAATTCAGGCTCAACCAACAGCAAAACCAGAGTCGCCATTTATTGATTATGATGATGAAGAACCAGTTGCAGCTACAGCAAAGACTCCGGTTCAATCTCAGTTCAGGCTCAACCTGTTCAACAGCAGGCTCCGGTTCAACCGGCACAGCCACAAGTGCAGGCACAACCTGTTCAGCCGGCACCGGTTCAACCAGCTCAACCTGTTCAGCAGCAAGATCCGGTTCAATCGGCTCAACCACAACCGGCTCAACCAGCTGTTGATAACTCAGCGCAGAATGCAGCAACTCTTAAGTCAAACATCGAAGATCAGATTTTAGAAGATCTAAAGAAAAACAACTACTCCGATGTTGCTATTGTGCGTGCTAACCGCAAATATAAAGAACTTGTGAAAAAGGGCATTATGACACAAGATGAGTTTAATACGAAAATGCATGAATTATTACCAACAGAAGAAGAACCGGAAGAGGAAGCTGCTTCTGATGCGGAAAACGCAGAAAGCAATGAATAATATAATATATTACATATTTATTGCTTAAGATTGGAGAGAATCAACCATGAACATTGAGATTAATGTTACAAAAATTGTTAAATATGTTTGCGTAACCGGAGCAGTTATTGTTGCGATCATATTTGGACAAAAAACATATGCAGAGTATATTCATGCGAAAAATAGGGAGGAACAGTAAACGTTTTGTTTCTGTAACAACAGCATATGAGTAAAAAATTATTTATCGCTGAGAAACCAAGTGTCGCAAAGGAATTTGCTAAGACACTTGGCGTCTCGGGCAATGCAGGACAGGGTTATATGGAGTCACAGGATTACATTGTTACTTGGTGTGTTGGGCACCTGGTTACAATGAGTTATCCGGATGCTTATGATAAAGCATTAAAAAAGTGGACTCTACAAACCCTGCCTTTTTTGCCGGAAAAATTTCTATACGAACTTATTCCAGATGTAAAAAAACAATTCAATATTGTGGCTGGTCTTTTAAATCGCGAAGATGTATCTACCATTTATGTATGCACTGATTCCGGGCGCGAAGGGGAATATATCTACCGCTTAGTAGATCAGATGGCACATGTTCCGGATACCAAGGACAAACGCAGAGTATGGATTGATTCCCAAACGGAAGAGGAGATCAAGCGCGGCATTACCGAAGCAAAACCACTTTCTGAATATGATAATCTTTCCGCTTCCGCCTATCTAAGAGCCAAAGAAGATTATTTGATGGGTATAAACTTTTCGCGCGTATATCACTGAAATATGGACGTCCCGTAATGGATTACCTTAACACCGGTAAGTGGTCTGCCATTTCAGTCGGTCGTGTCATGACTTGTGTTCTTGGAATGGTAGTTCGAAGGGAACGTGAGATTAGAGAGTTTGTGAAGACTCCATTTTATCGTATTTTGATGAAATGTAATCTGGAAGGGAAACAATTTGAAGGTGAATGGCGTGCGGTTGAAGGCAGCCAGTTTTACCAATCACCGAAACTTTATAAGGAAAATGGGTTCAAAAACCGTGAAGATGCCGAACAGCTTTGCAAAACCTTAACCTATGATCCTTTACAGGTGATCATTCAAAAAGTAGAACGCAAAAAAGAACGCAAAAATCCACCCTTGCTCTTTAATTTAGCGGAATTACAAAACACATGTTCCAAATTATTTAAGATCAGTCCGGATGAAACACTAAAAATTGTACAAGAGTTATATGAACGTAAGCTTGTTACATATCCCCGTACGGATGCACGAGTACTTTCTACTGCTGTAGCCAAAGAGATATACAAAAATATCGGTGGTTTACAAAATTATTCCCTGATTGCTCCCTATGCTGCAAAGATCATGGAGCAAAAAGCCTATGCCGGGATTGCCAAAAGTCGTTATGTAAACGATAAGCAGATTACGGACCATTATGCAATCATTCCAACCGGACAGGGGTTAAATGCACTTGGCAACTTAAGTGTGACAAGTCAACGAGTATACGAAGTGATCGTCCGCCGATTTCTCTGTATCTTTTATCCGCCTGCAGAATATCTAAAGATCGGGGTGACTGCAAAACGTGATACAGAAACATTTTTTGCAAATTTTAAGATTTTAGTCAAACAAGGTTATTTGGAACTTGTGACTGCATCTTTTGCTAAGAAAAATATGTCCACTAACGCATCTGTTTCCAAAAACAGTGAGAATTCTATGGAAACTGTCACTTTTGACGAGAATCTGATCACGTCAATCCAAAATCTAAAAAAAGGAATGGCACTTCCGGTGGAAGAATTCTTTATTAAAGAAGGAGAAACATCTCCACCAAAGCGTTATAACTCAGGTTCGATCATTTTGGCTATGGAAAATGCAGGACAACTGATTGAAGAAGAGGAACTGCGAGCACAGATAAAGGGAAGCGGAATCGGCACCAGTGCCACACGTGCCGAGATCTTGAGTAAACTAGTCAAGATCAAATATCTGAAATTAAATAAAAAAACACAGATCATTACACCGGAATTACTCGGTGAAATGGTATATGACGTTGTTGATGGTTCCATACGTTCTTTGCTAAATCCCGAACTGACTGCAAGTTGGGAATTAGGCTTGACACAAGTTGCTGAAGGGCAGATCACAGAGGAACAATACATGGCCAAATTAAACGGCTTTATTACCCGTCGTGTTCAATATGTCAAACAAACTGCTAATCAAACGGCTCTTCGTCAACAATTTGACAAAGCAGCTGTATATTATAAGAAATGAGGTGTTTCATATGTATGATTCAATGAAAAACAAAAATTTATTTAATATGGAGGAGACGATAGCAAAAGATATCTTTGACGACTGCGATTATCCGTGGGAAGTGCTTCCAAAGATCGAAGCTTTTATTTTGGAACTGGGTAAAACTCTTTCGGAAGATGAGTACGACTGCATTGATGGCAATATCTGGATCGCTAAGTCCGCAACAATCGCACCAACTGCATCGATCACAGGACCATGCATCATTGGTAAAAATACGGAAGTAAGACAATGTGCATTTATCCGTGGCAAAGCAATTGTCGGCGAAAACTGCGTTGTTGGTAATTCTACCGAATTAAAAAATGTCATTTTGTTTAATAATGTCCAGGTTCCACACTATAATTATGTCGGTGATTCAATTTTGGGATTTAAATCGCATATGGGTGCCGGCTCCATCACTTCTAATGTAAAATCAGACAAAACCATAGTTACGATCAATTATCAGGGCGAAAAACTTAATACCGGACTGAAAAAAATGGGTGCAATTCTTGGAAATTATGTAGAAGTAGGATGTAACAGTGTTCTTAATCCGGGAACAGTGATCGGAAGCAATACTAATGTTTACCCATTGTCCAGTGTTCGTGGTTTTATTCCAAGGGGATGTATTTTTAAGAAACAAACAAATATCGTACAGAAAGACATATAATGCGAATATAGTCGTTGTCATTTATTTCTAACCATCTTTTTCGTCAGATTTTTTAAGAAATATTGGCGAAAAGTGTAGACTAATTGATAAATTTGTGCGAAAATGGTCATAGAACTGTGGAAATATTTCTGCAGAGAAAAAGCAAATCGAAAGGAGCATAAACATGATTTATTCACAGGAAGTAGAAAACATGTGCCCAGTTGCTCAGGGTGTGCATCACGGTGCAGCGCCAATCCCAGAGGAAGCAAAATGGGTTCAGGCAAAGGAAGTAAAAGATATCTCTGGTTTTACACATGGTGTAGGCTGGTGTGCACCACAGCAGGGTGCTTGTAAGATGTCTCTTAACGTTAAAGAGGGTATCATTCAAGAAGCATTAGTAGAGACAATCGGCTGCTCAGGTATGACACATTCTGCTGCTATGGCAACAGAGATCCTTCCGGGTCTGACGGTAATGGAGGCACTGAATACTGACCTTGTATGCGATGCAATTAATACAGCAATGAGAGAGCTCTTCTTACAGATCGTTTATGGTCGTTCACAGAGTGCATTCTCTGAGGATGGACTTGCTATTGGTGCTGGTTTGGAAGACCTTGGTAAAGGACTTCGTTCTCAGGTTGGTACAATGTACGGAACCTTAAAGAAAGGTCCTCGTTACTTAGAGATGGCTGAGGGTTATGTAACCGCTATCGCTTTGGATGAAGAGGATTTGATCATTGGTTATAAGTTTGTAAACCTTGGTAAAATGACTGACTTCATCAAGAAAGGTGATGATCCTAATACAGCTTGGGAGAAAGCTGCAGGACAGTACGGTCGTGTTGACGACGCAGTGAAACTCATCGATCCAAGAACAGATGAAGAAATCGCAAAATAATATAAAGGAGGCAAACATAACATGGCATTATTTGAATCATATGAAAGAAGAATTGACCAGATCAACGCTGTATTAAACAGTTATGGAATTTCTTCTCTTGAAGAAGCAGAAAAAATCACAAAAGATGCTGGACTTGATGTATATAACCAGATCAAGGGCATCCAGCCAATTTGTTTTGAGAATGCATGCTGGGCATACATTGTAGGTGCAGCAATTGCAATTAAGAAAAACTGCCGTCGCGCAGCAGACGCTGCAGCAGCAATCGGTGAGGGACTCCAGTCTTTCTGTATCCCTGGTTCTGTTGCTGATACTCGTAAGGTAGGTTTAGGACATGGTAACCTTGGTAAAATGCTCCTCGAGGAAGAGACAAAATGTTTCGCATTCTTAGCCGGACATGAGTCTTTTGCAGCTGCCGAAGGTGCTATCGGTATCGCAGAAAAGGCAAACAAAGTACGTAAAGAGCCTCTTCGCGTTATCTTAAATGGTCTTGGTAAAGATGCTGCTCAGATCATCTCTCGTATCAATGGTTTTACATTCGTTGAAACTGAGTTTGATCCATATACAAATGAAGTAAAAGAAGTATTCCGCAAATCTTATTCTGAGGGTCTTCGTGCTAAAGTAAACTGCTACGGTGCAAACTCTGTACCAGAGGGTGTTGCTATCATGCACAAAGAGGGCGTTGACGTATCTATCACAGGTAACTCAACCAACCCAACTCGTTTCCAGCATCCGGTAGCTGGTACTTACAAGAAAGAATGCTTAGAGCAGGGTAAGAAATATTTCTCCGTTGCTTCCGGTGGTGGTACAGGTCGTACACTTCATCCAGATAATATGGCAGCAGGTCCTGCTTCCTATGGTATGACAGATACATTAGGACGTATGCATAGCGATGCTCAGTTTGCCGGTTCTTCATCCGTTCCTGCTCACGTTGAGATGATGGGACTGATCGGTGCTGGTAACAACCCTATGGTTGGTATGACAGTTGCTGTAGCTGTTTCTGTACAGGAAGCTGCTGACGCTGGCAAGTTCTAATCTTGTAATTGTTCAATAATAATGTACAATAATAGAAGAGCAGATCAGACAATCGTTGTTTGGTCTGCTTTGCTTTTGGCAAGATAGACAGAAAGGTACGGTGTTTCGAATGAATTATACAAAATTAACGAACAACTTAATTGACCTGGTAAAAGAAGAACAGGCAAAACTCGGCTATCGAAAAGAAGCCATCCGTTTATATTACCCTTTAAGCAGCTTGCAGCATATATTAGGCACAACAGACTCTGCAGAACAATTAATAGAAAAATTGCAAAAAGAAGCAAATTTTGCCAAAGATTCACTAGGTACTTTGGATATATCCTGTCAAAACGAACGATTCTGCATTGGTATACCTGTCGATGGATCCGAATGGGTACACGATCATATGCAACCGGCAGAATTTATCGTATCTCTTGTTGATCTTGTCAGTCGTCACGGATGTACAATGGAAGATATCTTTGCATTATTTCGTGCACAGGAACAACCTGTTGAAATTAAGCAAATCAAAAGCGGAGAATTTGACTATCGCATCCGTTTTCTAGAAGGCGACGATCCTTATTATTATTGTTTTAAGGACGAGGAGATCCATATTATATATCATCGTTTTCTACCGGAAGACTATGAGGATTTCAACTTTTAAGACCAGATTTCTAAACATGGAAATTCATAGTTTTTGACATCGCTATCTAAAAAACGAACATATTTTTCGATATAATTCGAAAATATGTTCGTTTTTTGTTGACAAACATTTGTTCGTATAGTATATTATATACAGAACAAGCGTTCTGTATATACAAAACCTTTATTACTGACATTTACCAGATTGCATCGTAGCGATGCAGAAACGAGGTGTACTATGAGAACATACAATGGAAAAAGAATCCTTATCACATTAACTTTGGCTTGTCTGCTTGTATTTGGACTAGTGCGAGTATGTAATTCTTCTGAGAGTACCGCACAAGCCTCTGTGGATCAATCAAAAATCAGTTATGTCTCTGTATTGATTCATTCTTCTGATACATTGTCAAGCATTGCCAACGAATATTATTGCGATGCGTTTGGCTCTGTTCAGGATTATGCCAAAGTCATTCAAGAATATAACAGTTTAGACAGCGATCTGATCTACGCCGGAAACCATCTTATGGTTCCTGTATATCAAGCCAATTAATCCAAAGAAGATTGTATCATCTGCATAATGAAACGAGCATATTTTTTCTCGCCGTGCGGATTAAGATGTACTCCGTCCTGATAAAACCAATCCGGATGTTTTTCTCCTTCTTTGGACCAATAAATGCGCTGTACATTTTTATTGGCTGCAACAACCCGTTGGATCGTATTATTGACATCTTTTTGAATGTCTAAATGTTTTCCATAAGTATCGATCCAATAAATTGTTCGATCCTTGCCTAAATAATCAATCAATTTTTGACCGCTCTTTGAATTGAAGTTGCTATTGGTTCCCAATGCAATAATGACAATATCCCCTAATTTGTGTTTCTTGTCTAATTGCTTTGCAACATCCAAAGCCTGTACCACTTGTCTGGAAATTTTCGCATCCACAACTGCATTTTCACACTGTTGTTGAAACGCTACAGATGCTCCTAAAAAGACAGAATCTCCAATCACGGTAACAAAATGTTTCTTTATGGTGATATCTTTGCCTGTATCTGCCGGCATATTATTTGCCGGAACCGTAGTATGTAATGCAGATGTTGACTGCGATGGAAGAGTAGATGTACCATCAACTTTTTTCCCCTTCTCCTCATTTATAAGTTGCTGTTTTTTACGAAGATCCGCTTCTAATTTTCTGGTATCGGAAGCCGGAGCTTTTATAATTCCATAAGATGCAACCAGTATACATAAAAGCAACCCCAAAGCCTTTATGTTTATATTTCGTGATGTTCTTCCTGTGTATTTCATTTTTCCTCCAATCTACTTAATGATATTTCTATAATAAAACTAAAATTGGATAATGCCATAAGTACAAGTAAAAGCTGTATTTTCCAACCACCGCCAGACAATTTGCGCAAAAACTATTCGTGACTGCTTTTTTATGATTCTCAATAAAGTTGATCAATAACATATACCACACACTGATCACAAACATCCCACCTTGATATAACAACGGATCTGTCCCATAAACAAAGTGGAAGAGAACCACGATCGTGCACAACGTGATCACACTACAAATCCGACGCCAGAATGCCGGAAATTGTACACGCCAAAAGGAATAGTTCTGTCGCAGGGCGCCAAGCAGTATTCCCAAGAGCACATTAAATGCCATGGTATCCGTACCATAATATACACGCGATGGGTCCTGCCCCGGGACATACCGTAAAATCATCGCAAACACCGATAACAATGCAAGTCCCCCAAAACACACACCTGCAATCCCTCTCCTCTGATCATTCCGTTTTGCATTTTGGTAAACCTCTTTGCCCAGCTTCCTGTACTTTGCGTTACCAACGATATCTCCCTTATATTTACGCTTACTCAATCTGCAGTAACCCCAGAATAACAGTGGCCATATCAAATAAAACTGCATTTCAACCGACAAATACCATAAATGTGTAAATGGCGAACTTGCTGTGTGTTTTTCAAAATAAGATGCATTTTGTGCAATCTGCCACCAATTGTTATATCCCAAAAATATACTCGCTACCTGTTGACGGATTCCGATCATCTGTGGACTGTTACGTATTGTCATATATGCACATACACACATTACCATTACAAAACATGGGAACATAATTTTTTTTATTCTATTTTGGTAATAATCGCATATATGAAAGGAACCGCTACGCCACTTTTGTAGGGTAGTAGTAAACATCAAATAACCTGATAACACAAAGAACAACGGTACTCCCAAAAAACCACCCGGAACATAGCTCGGAAAGGCATGATATAAAACAATCCCCAGAATCGCAATCCCCTTTAATGCATCCAATGGAATACGTGTCTTATCCCACTCCCGTGTCTTATCCTGCTGAAATAAAGATAGGTTATTTTGTTGTAAAGCCATTTGATTTTGCAATGTCTTTCGATTTTGTAATACCATTTGGTTTTGTAATACCATAACGAACCCCCTTTTCTGCTCATAAACCAACAACCAATTTGCCATAGTGCAAGTATTTACTTACGTTCTCAACTATGATCTTGCTGTGGTCAAACATGAATTTTACTTTGTAAACCATACTATACACGATGTGATTTACAATGTCAACCACTTTTTTTCACTGCGCTCAAACTATCCATGTGATTTCTTATTTTGTTAACTCTCTAATGAATACATACCTGAAAGATTGTCTGAGATGTCTCGTTTTAGCAAAGCATCATCCATTTTGGGACGGGACGCTTTCGGAATCCTTTATACATTGTTATGCATAATAATTTTGGTTGACAACATAAACTAAGTAGTCTAAAATAATAGACATTAACTATAATGTTCATTATAGGAAAGAAAGGTTTGGTTATAGCGTGAACGATAAAATTAAAGTAACAAATAGCGAATGGTATGTCATGAACTGTCTTTGGACAGCCGAACAATCATTGCCTTTAATGCAGATAGTTCCTTTGTTAAAGCAAAGTAATGGTTGGAGCAAAAGTACCAGTGCAACAATGGTTCGTCGTATGAGTGAAAAAGGACTTATCGGATATAACGAGCAAGGTAAAACAAAATATTTTTTCCCAAAGGTAAACAAAGAAGATGTTGTTGTTCAAGAAACCAAAGATTTCTTACAGCGTATTTATGATGGAAGTGTAGGAACAATGATGAGTGCACTTGTACGCCAAAACGATCTGTCTTTGGATGACATTCACGAATTACAACAGATTCTGAAAGACGCAGAATCAAAAGCGAAAAAAAGTAAGGAGTAACTGAAAATGGTAGATTTTATGTTATGGTTTTTAGAATCTTCCTTGTTAATATTATTTGTACTGGGAATACGCAAAATATTCAGTGGAAAAATCAGCTATCGTGCTATTTATGCATTATGGCTTGTTGTTGTATTTCGCTTCATGATCCCGGTAAATATTATCCCAACCCCTTTTGGCTTTGCAGATAACATGAAAAAATCGATTGATCATCTTGAGCTAGAACTTTCTACCGCTGCGAATAACCCCGCAGCGATATCGCAAAAAGCACCAAATTTCACGTTACAAAAATCTGCCAACAAAAGCATTGGTGATACAGAAATAACTGCTAACAATACAAAAGACACAACCGTCGAACATAATAATGTTATGACAAACTCTGAAGAAACGCATAGCTTAAATACGCCGCAGAAGCAGGAGAGAAGTCGTGATAACTCACTTTCATTGCTATTACTTGCACTTCCAATAAAGCAAATAGCCATGACCATATGGGGAATTGGAACGGTTCTCTTGTTGTTGTGTTTTGTATTGTCTAATCGACATATGACTAAACAGCTGCATAAATATCGTGTTTTTATTTCACGAGTTAGCAATCTCGATATATTTGCTGTTGATACTATTCCAACACCATGCTTATACGGCTTGAGACATCCAGCCATTTACATCCCGTCATTTTTGTTGGATGAGCAGGATCCACGCCATATCTCACCAAACGAACTTCGACATATTATTGCTCACGAATCCGTACATTACCAGCATAAAGATTATATCTGGTCGATTCTACGCATGGCATTATTAACAGTCTACTGGTTCAATCCGCTGGCATGGATTGCAAGCAGTTGTTCTAAAAAAGATGCAGAACTATATTGTGACGAAACGGTATTGCAGCAGATTGGCTCGAAACAGCGTTTTGAATATGGTAATCTATTGATCAAACTTGCTACAAAACCAATGATTGGCGGTTTTTGTTATTCCGTTGTACCAATGAGTCGCAAAGGGCGGGAGATGGAACGACGAATCAAAGAGCTAAGCTGTCCACAGAAACGCTGCAAATGGTTGATATTTCCAATGTTTCTGTTGCTGCTATTTGGAACAGTCATCACCTGCAGCACGGGCACTGGCTTAGCAGCAAAAAACAAAGCATCAGAAACATCTTCTGCAGCTATAAGCGAGACTTTAGCACAAGTATATGCTCAAAATTTTTATTCGCATAATTTTGTGATGAATTCTTTGTCGGAAAAAAGCTTTGCAGAGCAGGCATTGACTATTAACACCTCGTCCTGCAATCAATCAAATGCCTCCTTCGCAAATGTATTGCTGGCAAGCAACAATGTTTCAAATACAATAACCGTAGAAGATACTATAGATGCCACAGATTATAAACTGTGCGAATCTTTGTTCCGCCGTTATATTTCCGCATTTACAAATGCTATAAATACCGGTAATACAAAATTTTTAAAAACAGTACTTGCAGCAGATGCATACCATCAACAGAGTTCACTTGCCAAAAACTACCACAAACGTGGTATTCGCGAAAATGCTAAATCTTTGGAAGTAACCTCTGAACAGACAACAGATCAAAAAGTGTACGTACTATCCAACGAAAAAATATATGTACGTTATGCAGATCAAACACAAAAACTAATCAAACAACGTTACCGCTATACCTGCGAAAAGATTGACGGCCAATGGTTTATCACAGAAATGTCTGATATTGAATAACCTAAGCTTCCCATACTGGAAGTTGCTGTTCAAACCACATATTGCTTATTATGTCAGTAAAATAATCGCTATTTTGTAACAGATATTGATTACCGCTGCTTCTTTTGGTGCAATTGTACCGCTGAAGCAGCTTGCCGTTTCTTATCATCATCTAATGCCGCATAATGCTTGCGCGTTGTATTTACGTCATTATGTCCCAAGACCTCTGCAACCAAATAAATGTCGCCTGTTTGGCGATATAACGAAGTACCATAGGTGCTTCGTAATTTATGCGGCGTAATATGCTTAAACGTTGTTACCTGACTCGCATATTCCGTTACCAGATTCTCAACGGCCTGTATACTAATACGGCGTCGCTGGATGGAATAGAAGAGTGCATGTTCATGACCTTCTTTCGGAATAATTTTACTTCTGGAATCTTCAATATAATTCATCAAAGCTTCCCGAACTTCTGCTCCAAAATAAACAAACTCCTCCTTACCACCTTTTCGAATAATGCGAATTCGATTATCTCGAAAATCTAGATCTTCAATATCCAGACCAACACATTCAGAAACACGGATACCTGTTCCTAAAAACAACGTAAATATAGCAATATTTCTTAATCGATTTTTTTCATAGTAGGTTTTCTTGATCCCGGTTAAATTATCGCCACCATGTTCCACCAATTCTAATAGTTCATTTACCTCGGAAGAATCCAATCGAATAATTTCCCGATCATGTAATTTGGGCATATCTACAACAACGGTAGGATTATTTTGAAGTTGTCCACGTTTTTGATAATATAGATAAAAACTACGTAAGGAAGCCATTTTACGATGAATACCTCGTTCATCGTTTGTAAATTCCTGTCCATCGTATGTATATAGCTTCAAATATTCCATATATTCCTCAATATCTACCGGCTCTAATTGATCCAAATACGACAATTCTATATCAGAAATTGGCTTGGATGCAAACATTGGATTCGCACTTTGTAAAAAGCGAAAAAAAGTGCGCATATCATAAGCATAGCCAATCCGAGTTTTGATTGATGTTGTCGGTTCTATACCATGAAAAAAATTTTTACAATATTTAGGCAGCTCCTGCAAAAGATCACGCAGCCTATTAATGTTCGTCGCTTTTAATTGCTGATGATATGTTTTTGTACGTTTCGTACCCATAAAAAATCACAAATTCCTTTCTAAGTTTGCCAAAAACCACAAAGCAAACTATAACTTGCAAAGCATTCACAGACGACATTTAACATTGCCAAAAGTCTCATTAAGTGAAAAGGCTTTAATATTCGGAAACATACATATATTATACCCGAAATATGTCGTTTTGACAATATCTTTTTGATAAACTGGGGTTTATCCAAGAGATTTATTTTAGCAAATACTGCTCTTCTCTCTCCATTTTATTATGACAGAAATTTGGAACTCAGACCTTTTGACACCCTAATCTTGTTAAGGAACAAAGAGTCGCTTGCGACTCTTTTGCGCTCGAGCGGTGCTGTTTACAACTAACTTCTTCTCCGCGAGATGCGCATCCTCGCGGAGCTTTTTTTACTTTATAGGAAACTTCTCGTTTTCTATAAAGTAAAAAAGATGTTGACAGCTTTTATAGCCTTCAACATCTTTTCTCATGTATGTATAAAATGTATGTATAAAATTATTTCGTCATTCGCCTGCTGATCGCAAATTCTAACGCAGCCAAATCATCAGAACTTAACTTCTGATTGACCAAATATTCTGTAATAAATTGTGAGACCGATCCATTGTACAATTTATTCAACAAAGCTTTCGTTTCGATTTCCTGCACTTTTTTCTTAGATACGTTTGCTCGACATATAAAGCCAGGATCTTCTCTGGTGATCGCACCTTTTTCGATCAAACGTTTGATTACTGTATAAGTTGTATTTTTCTCCCAGCCAATATATTCTTTGATGATCTTGGAGATATCTTTTGCAGCCAGCGCCTTATTAGACCACAATAACTCCATAACATTAATTCTCCCTCATGCAAACGTAAATCTTTCATAATCGCTACCTCGTTTCCTGTCGATTTCATCCGACAACAAATTAATTCTACATATTAAGAATAAAATCGTCAATGGCAAAACTGCACAATTAAAACAGTCTACAATTGTGTAACTTTTAATACTACAATTGTAGACCACAATATCTTTGATTCTACCGATGTAGAAAACACTAATTATAGACCTTGCCTGACTTAATAAATTACAATTTTTTAGTCTTCTTTTAGTTTTTTCAGTAATTTTTGAAAATAATCCGGCAATGGAGCGTCAAATTCCACATATTTCTTAGTGGTTGGATGGATAAAACCCAGTGTTTTTGCATGAAGTGTCTGTCCTGTTAATGCGTAGGGACTCTTCTGTGGTCCGTACACGGTGTCTCCTAAAATCGGGTGTCCGATACTGGACATATGAACACGGATCTGATGAGTACGGCCTGTTTCCAAATTGCAAGCTATATAATTAAATTTTCGATTTAGATGATCTAATACCTGATAATGTGTAACTGCCGGCTTTCCGTTTTTTTCGTTGATCGCCATTTTTTTGCGATCAATTGGATTCCGTCCTATTGCACCTGTTATTGTGCCTTGTTCTTCTGATAAATTATTCCATACGATGGCATGATAGGTGCGTGTAATAGAATGGACCGCCAATTGTTCTGCAATAAATTGATGTGCCTTGTCATTTTTGCAGACTACAAGCACTCCTGTAGTATCTTGATCGATACGATGAACAATTCCCGGTCGCATCACACCGTTGATCCCGGAGAGCGAATCTTTACAATGGTACAAGAGTGCATTAACCAACGTCCCCTCATAATGTCCCGGTGCAGGATGTACCACCATTTGTTTTGGCTTATTTACAACAATAATATCCTGATCTTCATATAAAATATCAATCGGAATATTTTGTGCTATAATGTCCGGTTCACGAAGTTCTTCAGGCTCAAAGTAAACCTCATCATGTTCCATCACTTTATAACTGCTTTTTACTGCCTTACCATTTATCAATACTCTTCCATTTTGAATTGCTTTTTGAAGTGCTGCTCGCGAATAATCCGATAGCATTTTTGACAAATATTTATCTAGCCGAAGTCCTATCACATCTTGATCCGTTACTCGAAAGCAAATGTTTTCATTCCTGCCTGACATAGCTCACCTCGCAAAATCTTCTTCTTTGTAATAAAATAACAATAATAGTAATGCGATCACGGCTCCGACCACAACATAACAATCTGCAACATTAAATACAGGAAAATGAATCAATGAAAAGTAAAAAAAATCGACAACATATCCCCGTGCAAAGCGATCGATCATATTACCAATTGCCCCAGCTGCGATCAAAACAATAGCACTCTGCAGCGGCCTCCATTTCCTGCCACTGCCCATCTTGCAATAAAAATAACACAGCCCACCAAATATGATAAGAGTGACGATCAATAATAAAACTCTTTGATTTTGCAAAATTCCAAACGCAGCGCCTCTATTTTCTAAATATTCCAATTGAAACACTCCGGGAATAAGCATAACATCCGGATGTCCCTGCAAAAAATGCACAGCAAGATATTTGCTTCCCTGATCAATTGCCAGCAAAAGAAACAGGGCAATCACTCCTAAAACATGTTGTCTTTTCATTCTTGTTCCTCATTTCCATCTATACAAAATCAGTTGATTATGTTGTAATTACTGCGTCTACCACCTACATAAACTCTTATATATGATTATGCCGCAAATTACCACAGCCAACACTCATGACTATTTCTTCATTTGATTACGCTCATGATTACGCTCACGTTATTTCTTTCGCTGGGTCACGCCGTAATCACAGCATCAAGTGCCTGAGATAGCTCTTCATCGGTGACATCATCTGTCATTACTGCATTTCCAAGGTCATCCAACAAAATAAAACGAATCTGCCCTGCATTCATTTTTTTATCATTCTTTGACACACGAATAATATCTTCTTTTGTTAAGCCTTCAACTGTTGTTGGCAACTGCATCTGCTGGATCATCTCACAAATAGTTCGATACTGTGCTTCTGTAATCATATTTCTCAAATAAGATAAATACGATGCTGCAACCATACCGATGGCAACACATTCTCCATGAAGAAGTTCAAAATTCTTTAATTTTTCAATGGCATGACCAAGGGTATGACCAAAATTCAGCAGAGCACGCTCTCCCTGTTCCTTCGGATCATTTTCGACAACTTGCCGCTTGATATCACAACTTCCGTAAATAATCTCCGCTAATGCGGATAAGTCTCTATCATTCAATGCCATAATATTCTTTTGAATGGTATCAAAATAATTCATATCCTTGATCAATCATGTTTAATAATTTCACCAAACCCCGAAAAATATTGTTCTTTTGTCAATGTCTTCAATGTAGAAACATTCATATAAACTGCCGATGGCTGATGAAATGCACCTACCATATTCTTATATCCACGGAAATCAACGCCGGTTTTTCCGCCAATACTGCTATCTACCATAGCAAGTAGAGAAGTCGGCAACTGGATAACACGAATCCCTCGCAAATAAGTTGCAGCAGCATATCCGGTCATATCACCTACAACACCACCACCAAGCGCAAGCAAAATGTCTTTGCGATCAAAATGTGCCTTGATCAATACTTCATATAAATCTTCAATGACATCCAACGTTTTCGAAGATTCCCCAGCCGGAAATGAAAATACGCAAACATATGCAGCTGCCTTTTGGGCAATAGTCTTCACTTTTTCTGCATAATGAGCTCCCACTGTATCATCGGTTACAATACATATTTTATGCGACTGAAGTGCAAAGTTCTGTAATACCTCTTCTAATCCATCATAATTGTCTGCCAAAGTAATATCATACAAGGGTTTGCCATCATAATGTACTGTCATTTTTTGTTTTGTCATAGTAAAGAACCTCCATGTTTGCATTCTCTATTCCACAAAAGGAAAGAGGGCTTATTCGGCCCCCTCTCGCATTCATATAAGAATCATTGTGATTATAATTCCGGATCAATAAAACTGAATGGATTGGCATCCATTGCAGGAGCCTGAGGCTGCGCTGTCGGTGCCGGTGTAACACCCGGTGTCTCAAACATTCCACCAAGATCCATTAATGGATCATCAATAATGCCATTACTTGCTCCGTCTGCTGCTGGTGCCGGTTCAGCCGCTGCAGGTGTCTCCGCAACAGTTTCCATTCCACCGATCAGATCGTTTGTAGCAAACATATCCGTTCCACCACCAATCAAGTTATCGGCTGCCGGCTCACACCACCGATCAGATCGTTACCACCAAGAATGTCATTCGGTACCGGCTCACTCGCTACAGGCTCTGTTCCACCGATCAAGTCATTGCCACCAAACATATCTACTCCACCGAGCAAATCGTTTGCTACCGGTTCACTTGCTACAGGCTCTGTTCCGCCAATCAGATCGTTATTAGCGAACATATCTGCCCCACCGAGAAGATCATTCGATGCAGACTCACCGCCACCAATCAATCCATTATCCACTGGAACTGCTGGTTCTTCAGCAGGCGTTGTGATCCCAGGAATATCCATCAGCATCGGATCTGCCGCCGGCGTTGATGGTGCAGTTGCCTCTACAGTCGGAATATCTAAGCCCAAATCTAGGGAAACTGAACTTCCAGCCTCTGTTTGTGCAGGTGAATCCGATGAAATGTCTAACGATATATCACCTACCGGTGACATATCTACGGATGAAACATCCAAACTAACTCCATTATCCTCCGCTGCAGGTGCTGTATCCGATGTAATATCTGAAGATACATTCAGAGTGATTCCCTCATTCAAGGTACCAGCTACCTCCTGCTCTGCATTAACTCCTGCAACATCAGCGATCGAACCTGTTGCGCTTTCTGTATTGTCTGACGGAAGATTGCTAAAAGATCCCTCTGATGAAACCGGAACTGTAAAGGATACCGGTTCAACAGGCACTTCCTCAACCTTAGGTGCATCAGCATTATCATCTGGCAATTCAACAAATGGAGCCGGAGAACCAATATTGATCGGAATGATTCCAGGATCATCCATTACCATATCAGCACTTGGCGCCTCATTCATCAATTCCTCTAATTCAGGAACAAAAATAGAAAAGCTCTCGCTGTCCAGCATCTCAATCTGTGCCTCTGCAAGTTTCTTAAACTGTAATCTATAATTTTCATAGCTCTGTACCAGTTTACGCACATGATTTCTTGTTTCTTCCAACTCACGATTAGCTTTTGCTTTTGTAATCTCCGTTTGTGCCTGTGCCTCTCTGCGCAGTGATTCAATCTCTGCTTTAGCCTCTCTTGTCATTGCTTCTGCCTTTGCAGTTGCTTCAGACATAACAGAGTCGGCCTGTGTCTTAGCAGCCTCCTGTGTTTCTGTCGATGTCTTCTCAGCAAGCACCAGAGCCTTCTGGAGTGTGGATTCCATTTTCTTGTAATACTGGATTCCCTCACTCAAAGAACTGATCTTCTCTTTTAAGCTTTGATTTTCTTTGTACAACTCCTCATAACTGCCACGAATTTCCTCCAAAAAGTCATCTACATCCTTTTTGTCGTATCCTCCCATCTTCGATTTGATTTCTCGATTCTGGATATCAATTGGTGTAAGCATACTCATACCTCCCTAAATGTATTGTTGTACCATGATGTGATATCTTCCCTTTTTTGATCGTACACCTGTCTGACAAAATCGGTATTTTCCATATCCTCTGACAGATATAATATCTCCTTCTCTCAGAAGTTTTGCATTCTCAGTACAACACTTTCTGTTAATATATATATTGCCATCCCGGATCAGTTGCAACCCCTGTGTACGCGAAGTGCGAATTGCAACTGACAACACTGCATCTAACCGCGGCGTTGTTACGCTTCCCGAAATGTCTTTATATTTTTGTTCCCAGTGGAGTTGGTTTAATGGGATACATTCTGTCTTCACGGTAGTATGACGGATTCGATCTAATTCCAAGATCAAACTCTCCATATTGGATTTACAAAAAACATATCCAACGGCCGCCGAAGCACCTTCCGGTCCCTCCATCCGTACAAGAATGTCTCCTATCTGATCTCGTTCCAATCCCATCCCCATGACCGTCCCCAAGTAGTCACGATGTGTCAATGCTTCGCCAAACTTCCGGTTTACCGGTGCGATCCTGATACATGATATAGGAAACTGTGTATCAGATATTCGATCCATATATTCCGGTGGCATAAACATAAGAACTCGACGATCAGCCTCTTCATATCCTCCATAAGAATATAATGGCAGTTGTTCCGTATGTGTATCCGGATATAATTCTGCCAATGCCTGACAGGCTAACTCCTGCTGTGTGATCGTTACGAAATCACTATAAACACAAATTCCACGTTGATATGCCATATTGCCCAAATCACGAAAACGCTTGTATAATATTTGGTCTTCTTTTGAACGTGGCATTCTTAAAATTCCTTATTCAGCGTCGGGATATTAAATCCATCTCCCTCAGCCATATTTTTAATATAATCGCCGGATATATCAATATTTTTAGGTGAAAACACAAATATGTAACGGGAAACCTGACGCATATTTCCGGAGATTGAAAAAATACAGCCGGAAATAAAGTCCATAATACGCTGTGCTTCCATAATATCAATGCCCTCGAGATTAACAACGACAGGCTGTCCATCCATCAAAACTTCGCACACCTGCTGTGACTCTCCGAAATTACTTGGCTTGATAATACATACTTCCAAACCGTTTGGTGCCGTACGAATAGGAACGACCTTATTGGTCGATGTCCGAAAACTGGTTCGTTTCGGCTGTGGTGCCGGCTCATCATAATCATCAAAAGATGGTGCTTCCTGTTTAGCAGCTCGCTTCTCCTCTCGATAGCGCGGTCTTACTTCTTCTTCCTCAACATAATCATCCGCAAAATCGTCATCATAATCTTCATCTTCCGGTGCAAGTTTGAACCAATTTAAAATTGAATCAATTCCCATGTTATAACCTCATTTCTGTATGAAGAACTTCATACATATATTTTGTGCTCAAACAATCTCTGTGATCATAAAATGTCTAGCATACGCTGATTGCTTAAACAGCATAATTCCTTTCTCCGAAAATCCCAGTACCAACGCGCACATGAGTTGCACCTTCTTCAACAGCAATCTCGTAGTCGTTGGTCATTCCCATAGAAAGAACATTCATATCAATATTATCAATGTTTTTCGCACTAATGTCAACTAACAATTTGTGTAATTTATGAAAAATCGGACGATTTTCTTCTGGTTTTTCGACAAATGGCGCTATCGTCATTAAGCCTCGCACATGAACACGTGGCAATTTGGCAATCTGTCGGATCAAACTCTCAGTTTCTTCAGGCTTGATTCCAAATTTACTATCCTCACCAGCAACATTAACTTCTACTAGAATATTTGCATGAACATCCTTTTTCTCACATTCTTTTTCGATTGCCTCAGCCAAATGGAGCGAATCCACGGAATGGATCAAACCGGCTCGTCCAACCACATATTTTACTTTATTCGTCTGTAAATGTCCGATGAAATGCCATTCCAGATTTTTAGGAAGCGCCTCATATTTTTCTTTCATTTCCTGTGCTTTATTTTCACCAAACTGTGTTTTACCGGCATCTATCGCTTCCTCGATCATCTCGATCGGCTTTGTCTTACTCACAGCGATCAGCGTAACCTCTTTCGGATCACGACCACTGCGTTCACAAGCTTCATCAATCTTTTGCTGTACCTTGATCAAATTTTCACGTACCATAGTCTTTCATTCCTTTCTAATATATGATCTGATTTTCTTTCATCAGCTTTGGATTCAAAATAATATGGTCATATGTTGACAATCCATATACCGTATTATTTTTTGCAATTGTATATTCTTCATTTTCATACAATTTGTCAATCAATTGAAAGCGGCAATACCCTTGATTACAATTATATACGCCGTTTAACGTGTCTGTCTGTGACAGCGTCGTTTCTTTCGACGAATCAGTAGCCTTACGGATCACCGTGCCTGCCTCAAAGGAATCCTTGTCAATATACGCCATATCGTTATCATCGATGTAATAAACATCAATTGCCACAAGCTTATTATCGGTAACCGAGTTTAAATAATAAGTGCCGTTATCATCGTTTGGTCCATTTGATAAATACTCCTTCGGGAATACATAGCATTCCTTTTTTATAATGGAGGAATTCGGTATTTTCAAGCCTTGCGCATGATTGAATTCAATATGAACATCAATATAACGATTTTCCAAATATTGGATCATATATTGATTAAGATCTAATTTGGCATATTGCCCGCCGTTGCTTGTATATGTCGTTACCGGAACACTCATCGACAGATCATCTTTTTGCATGGTGATCTTAACCTGCTTCTGTCCGCTAAGCTTTTGAAACTGTTTGCTTGTAAGTGGCAATATGATCGACCAATTTTCACTTTTTACAAGCTTATATACGTTCGTCCCACTCGCTGCCTTAGAAGAAGGACGAAGCTGTTTCCAATGATCTGTCGTATCCTTAAAATAATCTTCCTTAACATCCTGATAGGAAACATTTTCCATTCCATCCGTTACAAACGACACAACACCTGTCTGCTTTGCCTTGACAACTTCAAAGCCAACCGCCTGATCGGTATTATCCTTGATCAGCTTCTGCAATCGAGATTCGAAATTAACGGTTGAAAGCTGCAACACGGTATTATCAATATCATAGCGAAAATTTGATATTTTGTTATAGGAAGACAACGTAAAATCTTCACGAAAATTAGAAATGCTGTCGCGTATCTCTCTAGTATCCTGCGCACTAAGCTCCACACTTCCAGTATCCATCTCCGACAATTTCTGTGCAATGTCTCCTGTTCCATCTACTGAATATACATTTGTACGCAGACCAACACGATCACCTTCGCCCACATAGTAATTAATGTATCCGGCCTTTTGCGTATTCACCAATACTTCGTCTCGTAAGATCAATCCACGGATCGTTTCATCATCTGCAATCTGCGTTTCGTTCACTTCATAGATAGATAGATGATCTTTTGTCATGGACATAATAAACATAACTAAAAGATACAGTGAAAATAAGCAGAGAATAACTCCAAGGGTTTTAGATCTGCGTCGTTTCATCGATACGATATTACCTGTTTTTTTTCTATTTGCCATGGAGTTGTCACCTCTCTTCACATTCTCACTTTATTTTTACAAATTACTCTTTATTATAATCTTTTTTGTAGATTTTGTCCATATTTTGACGCTTATGTATATTTTTCCAATAAAGATTAAAGCAACAATGAGTGCAAAGTTTGAGTGTATAATTTGAATCTCTCTGGTAATACTTAGAATAACCATAATAAAAAGGAGGTTACTACATTGAAGACATTGGATTATATTTTATTAACGTTAGTGATCATCGGTGCGATCAACTGGGGACTGATCGGCTTCTTACAGTTCGATCTGGTCCGTGTATTATTTGGCGATATGAGTTTGTTGTCACGTATCATCTATGCGGCAGTGGGCATTGGCGGACTATATGCGATCAGCTATTATGGTAGGATCCGTTCCCAGTCATAATTTGCGGCAAGGCAATTACTATAGTTCTCTGCTGGCAGAAATCACTATGTTGTGGCTGCAAAATGCTTAGTATTCTTTGACATAATAAGCAATATGTAACACAACAGCAGCTTCGGATGTGCGAAGCTGCTGTTGTGTTATTTTATATATTCTAACAGTTTATTCATTTGAAGATATAGGCTTTCGCCACCGACTGCTTTCAAGACAACAGATATATAGCCATTGCCCTCTTTGTCCTTTGAATACAAGATCAAACAAGAACCAGCCTTCTGCGTTGTTCCGGTTTTGCCACCAATAACCTTTACACCTTTCGGAGCTGTTGCTGTTCCGATCAAATAGCGATCTGTCGTCTTAAAATATTTCGTATGTTTTTTGCCGTCTTTGTCAGTATATTTTGCCTTGTAATTTGGTTGATTAATAATATCCATAAATGTATCATACTGCAATAATTCATGAAAAACCAAATACAGATCATATACGGTAGTATAATGCTTATCATCATGCAGTCCGTGCGGGTTGACGAAATGAGAATCAATTGCACCAAGATTTTTCACTTCATCATTCATCATGTCAACAAACTTTTCTACACTGCCGCCAACATGTTCTGCAATGGCTACTCCTGCATCATTCCCCGAAAAGACCAAAAAAGAATACAAAAGATCACGCAATACGATCTTATCTCCTTCTTTAAAACCGCACAACTTAGCACCATATTCCGTAATATTGGCTGCATCATGACTAAATGTGACTGTATCATCTAAATTACCGTATTTCAAAGTAACAAGTGCTGTAACAATCTTAGTAATGCTTGCCGGATACATTCTATCATAAATATTTTTGGAAAATAGCATCTTTTGCTTCGTATCATTTACGATCATTGATGCTCCCGCTGTCATAACACTATCACTGCCCTCTTTGGACTGTTTATTTTTAGGGATCACACAGATATCTTGTGAAAGATAATCCAAAGAGTATGCACCGCCACTTGCCACTACAGTACCTGTTTGCATTTGAGGGCGATAATTCAAGCTGCTCTCTCCGGATGAACCGCATCCGGAAACACACAATGTAACCGCTAAAAATAATGCGGTCAATCTGCCGTATTTTTGTATTGTATTTCTCATTCTGCCAACCCTTCTTTTCTAAGCACTTCGCGCCATTCCAAATCTCCGCGGTCTAATGCTTTGACAAGTAGTTCTGCTGTTGCCAAATTCGTTGCAAACGGAATATTATAGGTATCACACAAATGGATCACTGTATTTACATCCGGTTCATGTGACTTTGGAGATAACGGATCCCGCAAAAAGATCACCATATCTATCTCGTTATGTTCGATCTGTGATGCCAATTGCTGTTCACCACCCAAGTGACCGGCAAGATATTTATGCACCGACAGATTTGTTACCTCCTCGATCAACCGACCTGTCGTTCCCGTTGCATATATATCATGCTTACTCAATATTCCGCGATAAGCAATTGCAAAGTTCTGCATTAATATTTTCTTTGCATCATGCGCTACCAACCCAATATTCATATGTTGTTCACCCCTTTAATTCTATCAAAGTATTTTTAGGAAATATATCCCGCTATAATTCTAAATCCATATCAATGTCCCGCTCTGCATCACTTCCATACATATTACGCATAGAAAATCCACCTTTGCTGGATTTGGCAGGTTGTATGCTGATATTCATGATCAAACCTATTCCGATCATGGATGATAACATCGAACTCAGTCCATTGCTCAGAAACGGTAATGGAAGTCCGGTATTTGGGAACATAAATGTTGCAACACTTATATTTGCAAAAACCTGAAACATATACATAGATGCTACTCCCATTGCAATCATCTTCCCCAATAAATCCTGTGCCTTTCCAGCCACACTAAAGCACTTAAAGATCACAATCGCAAGCAGTATCAAAATCAAACAGCAGCCCAGGAAACCAAACTCTTCTCCAATGACGGACCAAATAAAATCACTCTCACGTACACCTACGCTGCTATAGTTTCTACCGACTTTAGCATCTCCGCCATCTTGCAAAAACTTGCCATATATTTTGCCCGAGGCTATTGCTCGAATAGAGTGCAGCTGCTGATAATTATATTTCTCCGAGTTTGGAAAGGTATCCGGATACAACCATGACATGATTCGATTATACTGATACCCTATCAACAGTCCATTATGTGGCTGCTGAATATACCAAGCACCTACAATACCAATTGGAACAAACAGCAATATGATCGGCACTATAATGCGATAGGACAACCCCGCTGCAAATATCATTACGACCATGATAAATGCAACGACCAGACTGGAACTTAGGTCAGGCTGTTTTAAGATCAATAACATTGGAACTGCTGTTATTACTAACGTCAATACTAATGTTTTAACCTGGAACATTTTACTGGACCGCCTTACTAAGAAAACTGCCAGCGTCAAAATAAATATAATCTTCATTAACTCTGTCGGCTGAAATGTCAGTCCCAGCATACGAATCCAGCGCTTGGCATCTGTACCATTGTTAGTTCCCAGCGGCGTATACGTTGCCAAAACAAGTATAACACCTATTACATAAAATATTGCTGTAAACTGACAGATAAAATGATAGTCTAATACCGACAAAATGGCAATGATCACGATTCCCATGCAGATTCCCATGATCTGGCCCTTCATATAAGACATTCCATCATCTTCTCCACCTGCCAGTCGAACTGCAAATGCACTGATCATACATAACACCAGTACAACACCAAGAAGAGAAATATTGTAACGCTTCCAGTCATATTGTTTGATACGATTTATCATCTTAAATTCATCCCCATTTACCCAGCATGTTTCAATTTTGTGTCAACAGTTTATCCGCAGCCGAACCTATTCAGATTCTTTACTTGCGGAAATTTCTGGATCCTTTGATCGGAATATTAGCCAACAATGCATTGACTGTCTCTGACCCAACTTCTGTTTTTGCCATTTTGATATCCAGCTCATCCGTATCAATATCCAAGTATTTGGATATCACCTGAATGATGTCATTTTTCATCTGATCCATTAACTCTGGAGAGCAAACAGCGCGATCAGAAGTAATGGCAACTTTTAGTCGATTCTTAGCAATATCACTGCTCGAACCGGAACTCTTAAAAAAATTTGAAAAAATACTCATATCTTCTCCTCCATACGCTATATGCGCAGTAATATTATTTCTTAAAAATTGCCTTTAACTTTTGGAACAATCCATTAGTTGCTTCCAGATTCAAGTAAGGCACTTCCTCGCCCAAAATACGATGACAAATATTCATATATGCCTGTCCTGCCTGACAGTCTTTACCAACGAGCGGCTCACCTTGATTGGTTGAAATAACAATATTTTCATCACCGGCACAACGCCGATCAGATCAACAGCCAGGATTTCAACAACATCTTCGCTTGACATCATATTTCCCTCTTTGACCATATCGGTACGCAAACGGTTAACTACCAAGTGAGTAGATCCAATCTCATTTGCCTCTAACAGACCAATGATACGATCTGCATCACGGACAGCAGACACCTCCGGTGTCGTTACAACCAATGCACGGTCTGCTCCTGCAATCGCATTTTTAAATCCCTGCTCTATACCCGCCGGGCAATCCATTAATATGTAATCAAATTCTTCTTTCAGATCGTCTGCAAGTTTTTTCATCTGCTCTGGTGTAACAGCTGTTTTATCCTTAGTCTGTGCGGATGGCAGCAGGTAAAGATTTGGATAGCGCTTGTCTTTGATCAACGCCTGCTTAATACGGCAGTTGTTCTCAACAACATCAACCAGATTATACACAATACGGTTTTCCAGTCCCATAACTACATCTAAGTTACGAAGTCCTATATCCGTATCGATCAATACTACTTTTTTGCCCAACATAGCAAGACCGGTTCCGACATTTGCCGTAGTTGTTGTCTTACCTACACCACCTTTACCGGATGTAATTACGATTACTTCACCCATTGTTTACCTCATTTCTGCATACGCCACTCTGTCTTGATTACTCTATTACTTCTATAATTCCGGATCATGCCCGTATGCTGACACAATCCCACAAATTATATTGTACCAAAAAGCGATAAGGAAATCCACTTTTTTCGTGAAAAATCACGAAATTACAATCGAATATCCCCCATCACATCTTTATCCAATGGTTCAATATAAATATTTCCATCTTCCCAAAATGCAATCTTGGTTTCTTTTTCTTTCTTCTTTCTTGGCTTATCCGAGGAACGTGCAATCGTATCTGCGATACGGATCTGCACCGGATCCATATCCAGTGCAACAACAAACGCATTCGTATTTCCGGAAGATCCTGCATATACATTGCCCTTTAAGGATCCAAGAATGATCACATTCCCCTTAGAAACTACTTTTGCCCCTGCTTTGACATCTCCAATGATGATAATGCTGGTTTCCACATCCAACACCTGTCCGGAGCGAAGATTTCCTTTGAAAAACTGTCCTGTACTGTAGTCAATCTCTTCCTGTCTGTTTTCTATGCTATTTTGAAATGCTGTCTCCAAAGCCTCGTCCTCTTCCATGATACACGGAATCAGTAAATGGCAATTTTTCTGAATACAGTCTACCAGCTGCATCTTCTCATCATCGCTCAGCTTTTTCCCTTGAAAAGATACTGCTTTCGTCGCTTCTCCCCAAAAGGCTGCTGACTCCTTAAATTTCTCGCTGACCGCCTGCTTAAGTTCTTCAAACGCAGCTTCCTCGTTCAGTACAATAACAATGCCTGACTTGGTGCCTTTCATTGCTACTAATTCACTCATAGATCTCCTCCATTCCTCATACGATAGATTAATCCGTATGCGTTGTATTGGATTCCGGCATTTTAATCTTACCGGATACTTTCTTTTTGTTCTTACTAAAGTAATATTTATAAACATCTCTTGCCGTCTGTGCAGCATTGGATGATGTAAAACCGTTAGGTATTACGCAAGTTACAGATATTTCAGGATTCTTGTACGGTGCATAAGAGACAAAATATGCATGGTTGGCATGCAATTTACTCTGCTGAGCCGTTCCTGTCTTTCCGGCGATCTTTACTTTCATTCCGCTGAACATAGATCCAATGGAGCTTCTGCTTCCATTGACCACTCGATACATTCCGTTATGAACTGCTTTCCATGTCGAGTTAGCAATATTCACCTTATTACGAACCTTTGCATGATTATCCAGTATCACATTGCCATTGACATCCTTTACCTGATCGATCAAGGTCAGATCATAGCAGGTACCACTGTTGGCAACCGTTGTAACATAACGGGATAACTGGATCGGCGCATAACTATGTGTTGCCTGTCCAATTGCAGAACGCACAGCATCTGTCTTGGAGAAGTTCGGCTCACTTTCCGGAAGTTCGACACCGGATTTATCTGTCAATCCAAACATATCCGCATATTTTTTTAGCCGCGATAAACCGCGCGCATTATTTACCTGCCCGTGTGTAAGACCGCTCAGTTTATATCCTACGGTATAGAAAAAGTAGTTACAAGACACTTCCAACGCACCAGATACGTTAATGCTTCCATGACCTGCCGTACTCCAACATTTTGGAGACGGTGTGATCTTATCAAACGTAACATTATCATGGATCATTGTTCCGGTACTGATCACTCCTTCTTCTAATCCCGCTACAGAAGATACGACCTTAAAGGTAGACCCCGGTGCGATCTTTTGCTGTGTTGGTCGGTTCATCAGCGGAGATGAAGTATTCTGTGTTAAATATGAATAAAAATAATCCGAATCAACCTGATTTGCCATCTTATTATTATCGTAACTCGGATAAGAAACCATAGCCTTTACATCACCAGTCTTAGTATCTGTTACAACGATGGAACCCGAACACGGATCCAGGCCAAGCTGTCCCGGCGTAATCTCCAGTTTACGGATCTTACCGGTCAAGAAAGAATACGGTGATGTAATACCATGCTTAACCTTACTGTATTCCTGAGCATTGTATTTGATATCACCTTGATCAAATAACAGCAGGCAGCAGTCCTGCCCTGATATTTCATAATGATAGATCAAATAACTGTATACCATCTTACTGTATGTTGTATCATCTTCCAACAGTTTTAATCCATAATCGACCAATTTTTTGTATATTTCTTCCGTACTGTAATAGGAATCACCAATCTTTAGCACACTCAGATCAATCCAATTGGCAGAAATTGCATACTGCAAATATTGACTGAGACTAATCTTCCCATTTTGGTACTTTTTATAGGTATCATCTGACGTATCTATGTCATCCGTCAAAACAGTCCCCTCATTCTTCAACGCAGTATAAAAATATGAAACGAAATCCTGCATGTCTTCCGGAAGCTGTTTGTAAGTTTTTTTGCTGTCCGCTGCCAAATATGTCTTTAATCTGCTCATAATACGTTTGGATTTTGTCTTATATTTTTTATATATTGCTTTTTCCAGATCAGACGCATCTTTCTCTGTGAATCTGGTGACATCGATCACATTATTCTGGATCAATGCATTGTATACATCATAAATTGGGATTCGAATTTCAGAAGCACTGCGGCCACGACTTCCTGCATCAGATCCATTGCTGATCTTTGATAACAAAATTCCGGCAATATGCTCCTCCAAGAGATTGTAACACTCCTTCTGAAGCTTTGCATCAATCGTAAGATACAAATTATTTCCCGCAACAGGATCTGATTTTTTCGTCACATCCAGTACACGGCTTGTTCCACTATTGATCGACAAAGTTTCACTGCCTTTTTTGCCCTTGAGATAATTTTCACAACTACTCTCAAGACCGGAGATACCAATCTGATCAGATGTCGTATAATCTGTATTTGGGTCTTTCTGCTTTAATTCCTCCAGTCGCTCCGTTGTCACAGCTCCGGTATAGCCTAATATATGTGCAAAATATTTGCTATCTTTGTATACACGTGTTGTATCATCTGAAATATTTACGCCGGGAAGATCAGCACTGTTTTCTTTGATCGCTGCAACAGTAACATCATCGACATCGTTTGCCAATGTGATCGTTTCATACATTTTATAGCGATTCATAAACATTGCATATCGTACAGCCATAATTTTTAATGCAGTATCTTCATCATATTTTTTATCGATCAAAAACTTTGGGCTGTTCGATCCCTCATCATAACGAAGATACTCAAATAACTCCCTGGCAGACATATCACGCTGCTCCTGTGTAAGCTCTTCCACCCTTTTAGCGGAAAAGATTTCTTTTTTGAAACGAAGCAAAGCGTTTCCGGATAATGTGTATTCTAAGTTGCCTTTCTTGTTTTTATGAATATAAAATTCTACGGATAATGTACCATCATTTTTCTCAATTAATTGGATCAAACGGTAGATCATTGCATTTTTATCTTTGGACGACAGACCTTTGGTCTTATCATTTTCCTCAAAGATCACGTTATGCGATAGTGCATTATAGGCCAATAACTTTCCATTACAATCATAGATATTTCCACGTGTTGCTTTAATCTCGCGTGTTTTTGTTGCCTGTTGCTGGGATTCCTTCTCATATTCATCCCCTTTCACAATCTGAAGCTGAAACATGCGATTGATCAACAAGGCAAACAATAATATGTATACCACTAAAACAGGCAGCAGGCGCACTGAAAAAAACACCTTTAAATATCGTTTTATGGTATCTAACATGATGCTACCTCTCTTTCTATCCCTCAAAAGGCTTCTTTGGTTTCAACAATACTTCTACCGGCGGATTGATCTTGGCATCCAGCTTATGAATAATGCGGAATAACACCGCACCTAAAATGACCGTATAGATCATCTCCGGCAATATCACACTTTTCACATAGAAAAGTATGTTTAATCTGCCGCGTAACATAAAATTACAGGCATAATATAACACACCGTATATGACATCGCTGCCGGCAATGGCAACAATAGGTACAGTCAGATCCTCCTCAAAGTACAATTTGCTGGCAGCACCACACAAATATCCAACAACAGAATAGATCAATATTCCGATACCGATCACACTGCCGTATAAGGCATCAGTAAGCAATCCGCTGATCACTCCGGCGAATATACCGCACTTTCGTCCATATAATAATCCTGCAGCAACAGTCACTACCAAGATCAGATTTGGCACCATATGTGCGATCTCTATATAACGAAAAACGGTTGTTTGCAGCAAGAAATTTATGATAAGCAGCACAAATATTGTTATGTAACGCCTCAATTCAACATCTCCTTTAATTCGTCTGAATTTTTCACCTTAGTAATAACCAGCACCATATCCAATTTGCGAAAATCTGCTGCAGGCGTCAGATATGCCGTCTGTGTCAAATTGGATACATCTTTTTTCAGATCATGCACGTATCCGATCAGGATTCCTGAAAGATATTTATCACTGATCTGAGATGTGACAACTTCATAACCATCTTCGATCTTAGCATTGCCGGATATACTACTAACCTCTATCACACCATCATTCATTAACAGCAGATTTCCGCTTACAATGCAGCTATCTGATGTTTTTAAAAAGGTACCATATACGTTACTGTCATCATCAATGATCGAACGAACAGTAGAATACGACTTTTTAACATCTGTAATGATCCCAACCAGTCCGTCTCCTGCCATTACATTCATATTAACGGCCAGTCCATCTTCCGATCCTTTATCAATAATAAAAGTGTTGTACCAATTATCAGGATCACTACTGATAACTCTTGCAGCTACTTTCGGATAACTTGCATACTGCTCGTCTAACTTGTACAGCTTACGGAAATCTTCCAGCTCATACTTATCCTGTTGCAGCAAGCGGTTTTCTGCTGACATTTCATCTAATTTTTTTTTCAAAGCATCATTTTGTTTCAACAGTTTATTCATTGTGGTAATATGCTTTGTCTGTTTAGCAATCTTACGTCCTATCGTATTAATACCCCTCTGCATCGGTGTGATCACACCGCCAACTGCTGACTGTACCGGTGCCATTTTGTCATTGAAACGAAATGAAACAACAATCATCAAAATACTGACCACTGCGATCACTGCTAATATATATTTAGGGTCAATGGTAATTTTCGTTTTTTTACGCATTTTCTGATCCTTCCTCAAACTGCATTCTTATTTCATAAGAGTTACATATTTTGCTGCCTGTTTGCTATGCTCTGCAAAATACCCCAAACCGGAAACTGCCGTTTCCTGCGGCTTGTCCGAGATATTGACAGCCACTCCGGTTTTTGTCTGAAGCAGTGCCGCCAGTCCATGAATCTCAGAGGAGCCTCCTGTCAAATAAATGCCACGTTCCTTTATGTCCATGGATATTTCCGGAGGTGTATGTTCCATAATGGAACGCGCCTGCGTTATGATCGTCTCAAAAAACGTAGTTGCAAGTGGTGTAACCGCTGCACTCGTAAGCGTAATCTCACCAGGAAGTCCCTTCACAACATCTCTGCCTACCAACTTCATGGATCGATCCAGTGTTGTCGCGGCAATCAGCTCTTTTTTGGCCTGCTCTGCAGTCCTACAGCCGATCAAAAAGTTGTATTCCTTGCGCACATAACTTCGAATAAGCATATCCAATTCATTTCCACCGGACGGCAAAAGCTTACTGACTACAATTCCACCTAGAGAAAGTACCGAAATTTCTGTTGTGTCAGCACCTACATCGATGATCATTGCCCCACGCAGCTTCTCCACATCCAAACCAAGTCCAAATGCATTAGCAACCGGTTTATCTACTAAAAAAACTTTCTTTGGTTTCGTTTCACCGCGGGAAATGATCTGGGAATATGCTTGTTTCTCAACTTCCGTGATATCAGCCGGAACTGCCAGATAATACTCACAGCCTTTGATCTTCTTTTTACCGGACAAAGAATAGTTCATGTAATTCCACAAGGCGATCATATCCTGCATATGTGCGATCACGCCATGCTGCAGTGGAAAAGAAACATGAATGCTTGGCGGTTCTTTTTCATACATTTCATAAGCTGTTTCGCCAATGGCGATTGGCTTATTCTCTTTGCCAACAGTAGAGACTACATTGCGTTCCAATATTACAATGCCATTTCCTTTTTTATAGATTTTGATGGTACCGGTTCCAAAATCAATACCATATGTCTTTTGTGCCATGGAAATTCTCTCCTTCCCATCCCTTAAACGGGTTTGTCCATATATCCGCTCTCGCGGAAACTAACATAGCGGTTGTCCCCTATGATAATATGGTCAACCAGCGGGATACCAATCAGATTTCCCGTTTCTATGATTCGTTTTGTCAAAATAATATCGTCTTTGCTCGGTGTCGGATCTCCAGACGGATGATTATGTAACAGTAAAATACTGACCGCCTTGTGCTTTAGCGCATTGTAAAAGATCTCACGGGGAGCTGCTAATGATGCGTTAAATGACCCATTGGATAATTCCAAATCATCCTGCACCGCATTTTTCCCATCTAAGATCAAAAGCCGAACCTGCTCCGTCTCCAAAAAACGCATCGATAAATATGCTCTTGCTACTATGGCAGGATTATCACAAAGCAGGATTTCTTCGCCGTCTAACGATCTCATCATGCGTTTCGTGATCTCAGTCAGGCAACGCAGCTGTATCGCTTTGACTCTCCCGATTCCTTCCAATTCCTGCAGTTGTTCCTGCGACATCTGAAATAGTCCGCCAATCCTTTTACCCGGAATATGCTGCAACACTTTCTGTGCCAATTCTGTAGACCGCAATCCACCACAGCCGGTTCGAATAATGACTGCCAATAGTTCCGCATCCGACAACACTTGTGGACCATACATAACACATTTTTCGTATGGTCGTTCCGAAGCCGGCAATTCTTTCATGGTTTGTATTGTTTTTCCCATAGTACCTCCTGTTGTCAGAAGGCTCTCCTTTGCACACTCTTCATCTTAGCATAAATTATTTTCTTTGTATAGAAGCATACCTCAAAAAAGAAATGACTTTTTCGTGAATTTTCGACGCCAAATCCTATGCAGGATCAGAACTAAATCTGTCTTTTATGGTAATTTCACAAGGTTTTCCTGTACAAGGTACTGTAAAGACATTGTAATGCCAAAACGAGCATGATACCATGTAAGCCCCCCCTGGAAATAGACCGCATACGGCGGTTCGATCGGCCCATCTGCGCTAAGCTCGATCGAAGAACCCTGTACAAATGCACCTGCCGCCATAATAACATCACTATGATAGCCGGGCATAGCATACGGCTCCGGTGCCACATGGCTGTCAACCGGAGAGCCGGCTTGTATCCCTTTGCAAAAAGCAATAACTGCTTCCGGAGATCCAAGTGTAACCGCTTGAATGATATCATGACGGCTCTCTGTGCCATCCGGGACAACCGGGAAACCTAATCCTTCATATACATTTGCTGCAAAAATCGCGCCTTTTAATGCGCCTGCCGTTACCGTTGGTGCCAAGAAAAATCCTTGAAAAAATGCTTGATTTACCCCCAACGTCGCACCGACCTCTTTGCCAAGTCCCGGTGCAGTCAACCGATACGCACAAAGATCCACTAACTTTTCTTTACCGACAATATATCCGCCGATCGGAGCCAGTCCGCCACCAGGATTCTTGATCAGAGATCCTACACAGAGATCAGCACCGACCTCAGTTGGTTCTATCGTTTCGACGAATTCTCCATAGCAGTTGTCAACCATACAGATAACATCCGGTTTAATGGATTTAATAAATGCGATCAATTCGCCAATGCGTTCCACAGAAAGTGTCGGTCTCGGATCATATCCCTTGGAACGCTGAATAGTGACTAACTTTGTATTATCCCGTAACGCTGCCTTGATCCTTTCAAAATCAAAGCTTCCATCCGGCAGCAGATCTACCTGTCGATAGGATATACCAAATTCTTTGAGAGATCCCGGTGGATTCACTTCTCTGGTCCCGATCACGCCCTCCAATGTGTCATAGGGTCTGCCCACCGGTGAAAGAAGTTCATCGCCCGGACGAAGCATTGCCGACAATGCCACCGTAAGTGCATGTGTTCCACAAGTAAGCTGTGGACGTACCAATGCAGATTCTGCCCGAAAAACATCTGCATAAACTGCTTCTAAGGTCTCACGGCCAAGATCATCATAACCATACCCTGTTGATGACTCAAAGCAGGCAGCACTCACTCTGTTTTTCTGCATTGCTCGAAGCACCTTGATCTGATTTAGTTCCGCCACTTGATCGATCTGCGCAAAACGATCTTTCATTCTGCTGCTGATCCCGTGACAGTAATCATAGACCTCTGGAGAAATCCCCGCATCCATATAACTTTTTTTCAGTAAATTCATTGTATCCATTGTAATTACATGTTCCTTTCTTAAGCCTATATATTTAATTCGAATATTAAAACGCTGTTACTGATCTGCCGGCAAAATATGAGCGTTCTTCAGATCCTTTATCATATATTGCAAAATAGCATCTTCATTTTCATATGTTTCTTTATCAATCCAAGTTACATCCCGTTCACGCCGAAACCAAGTAAACTGACGCTTTGCAAAATGTCTGGTTTCACGCTTGATCCGTTCAAATGCTTCCTCAAAAGAACAGCTCCCCTGCAGTGCATCAATAATTTCTTTATAACCAAGTCCCTGCATCGAAACCATATTCGGAGTGATCCCTTGCTGCAATAATCCTTTCACTTCGTCCACTAAACCGTCCCGCCGCATCACATCAACTCTGCGATTGATACGGTCATATAAGATTTCCCGTGGCAGACTGAGTACGTAATATCGAAACTGATACGGTGATTTTCTTTGCCGCTCCTGTTCATTATGTATTGATATCTTTTCCCCCGTCTGATGATTAAATTCCAGCGCACGTATCACACGTTTCACGTTGTTAGGATGAATCTCGTCCGCGGCCTCCGGATCGATTTTGGCCAATCTGGCATGCAGCACATAACCCCCCTGTTCTTCTGCAATCTTTTGCAGTTCTTGACGATACTCTATGTCCGTATCTGTTTCCGTAAAAGATATATCATACAATACAGATTGAATATAAAATCCGGTACCACCCACTAATATCGGGATCTTATGTCTGGCATAAATATCTTCCATTGCCTCTTTGCATTTCTGTTGAAATGCCATCACATGAAAGCTGTCTGAGGGATCCATAATGTCGATCAATAGTGCGGTACTCCATCCATCTGTTCCTTTGTGATCTTCGCCGTGCCAATATCCATTCCACGATAAACCTGCATCGAATCTGCAGATATAATTTCACCCTGTATTGCTTTGGCAAGACCGATCGATAATGCTGTTTGCCAACCGCGGTCGGTCCTGTCAATATAATAAGCGGTCTTTTTGTGCCTGTGTTGTCCTTCGCTGTCATTCTTTTTCCTCCAACTTGTCAGATCAAAAGATCAGACGATTCGTTTAAACTTCTTTTCGAGTTCTCTTTTGGTCATTCGTATCATCGTCGGTCTGCCATGCGGACAATGATATGGATTATCCAAAGACATTAGCTCTCTCATCAGCTCTTCTGCCTGCCTAAAATCCAGTTCGTTATTTCCTTTTACAGCCGCCTTGCAGGACATGGATGCTATTTTGTCAAGCAGGATTTCCGGGGTGTCGACACCACGCTGCCTTCCACAAAGCGCCAAAGCTTCTACAAACAATGCCTGAACTTCTATTGATGGCAAATGTGCCGGTATACCGCTGATCGCATACTCTCTTCCACCAAAAGATTCGATTTCAAAACCAAGCTCACGGAACAATTCCTGATGCTCCTTTAATGCCTGCTCTTCCTGCATCGACAAGCTTAAGATCATCGGTGGCTGCACCATTTGGATCATCGGCTGTTTCTCTTGGAGTTGTTTCATAAAGCGTTCGTATAACACTTTTTCATGCGCCGCATGCTGATCTACCAAATACATCGCATCTTCATACTGTAATATCCAGTAGGTCTGAAATACCTGTCCAACAATGCGAAGTTCCCGCAGTGCTTGATCTTCTAATGCTCCCTGCTCTTCAAACATGCTTGCCTGCTTGACATTTTCGATCGTTGCCGCCGCTTCCACCGCAGGGGCCTGTGGCTTTTCGTCGATCTGTTTTTCAGATTCCGTTGCTGTCACAGAGACCTGTGGATCGTCCTTGGATCGTTGCTCTGCAGAATAGACCGGTGCTTCCTCACGAAGAACCGCCTGAAGATTCGGCACACTCTCGGATTTTTCAACAGATTGCTGCGATATCGGTTCGCTCACAATTTTTTGAGCATGCATGATTCCTAACTGTTCCGCTTCTTTCTTTTCTCTTTCTGCCAGATCCGCACCTATTGCGTTTTGTTTGGATCCTCGTTCGTCGGAAGCAATTACGCCAACCTGCACTTTTTCTTCCTGCCTGCGTTTTTTTTCAAAAAATTCTGCGCCACGTTCGCTATTTGATACTTTACTTTTTTCAGTAACTAAGGAAACCTCCGGAATAAATTCCCTTTGCTTAAGCCCCTCTGAAACTGCATGAAACACGCTCTGAAAAATTTCTTTTTCTCTGGTAAAACGAATCTCCATCTTCTGAGGATGCACATTCACATCAATATAAGCCGGATCTATTGTAAAATGCAGAGCTGTAAATGGATAGCGATGCTGCATTGAATACGGTGCATACGCCTCCTCAATCGCGCGATGTATCACTTTGCTCTGAATAAATCGTCCATTAATAAAGTAATTCATATAATTACGGTTTCCTCTGGAAATAACAGGCTTACCAAGGAATCCTTCAACTTCACAAAACACTTCTTCCCTATGCACTTCCAAGAGATTTGATGCGATATCCCGCCCATAAATATGGTAGATCACATCTTTTAATTTGCCATTACCCGGCGTGCTGAGTTTGGTCTGATTCTGTGCAATAAAACGAAACGCCACTTCCGGATGAGACAAAGCAAGACGCTCTAATACCGTACTGATATAACTGGTCTCTGTCGGCGATGATTTCAAAAATTTCAGTCTGGCCGGCGTATTATAAAACAAATTGCGAATCAAAAACGTTGTCCCTTCCGGACAGCCAACTGCTTCTAGCGTTTTCTCTTCACCACCCTGTATCACATATCGATTTCCCATTAATGCTTCTTTTGTCTTAGTCACCATCTCTAACTGCGAGACTGCTGCCACGCTGGCCAGCGCTTCACCGCGAAATCCCAGACTGGAAACTCCCAAAAGATCTTCAACACCCTTGATCTTACTGGTCGCATGCGGCGTAAAGGCAAGCACAATATCCTCTTTGGCAATTCCGGTTCCATTATCAGTGATACGGATCAACTCTTTTCCGCCATCCTTCACCTCGACCGTAATCGCATTTGCCTGCGCATCAATCGCATTTTCAACCAATTCTTTTACCACTGCCATCGGCCGTTCTATCACTTCCCCGGCAGCGATCTGATTGATCGTATTTTGATCTAATACATGAATTTTCGGCATAAGTACCTCACATTCTTTCCTTCAACTTCATTTGCATACGATACAATATGTTCATCGCATCGATCGGCGTTATCTCGGACAGATCCAGATCATGCAGTTCCAAAATAATATCATCCATTTTGATATTAGTATTAGAGGCATCAAACAAAGCAATCTGTTCCATGTTCTCTTTCTTTTTGCGTTTATGTTTATGGGCTGTCTGCTGTTCCACGCCATATGGATACTCCGGCAGCTCCTCCGTCTCTACCTCGATCTCTTTTGCCTTTGCTGTAATATCATTATCCGACAACTGCTCCACCAGTTCCCTGGCACGGCGAAGCACCGTCTCCGGCACCCCCGCAAGTTTTGCTACCTGAATACCATAACTGCGATCTGCACCCCCTTTTACAATTTTACGTAAGAATACAATATCCTCTCCCTGTTCCTTAACGGCAATGCAATAATTATCTACACTCGCCAGTTTTCCCTCTAATTCTGTCAATTCATGATAATGCGTTGCAAACAATGTTTTAGCACCGAGAAGTTTGGTATTGGCAATATGTTCGATCACTGCCCATGCAATGCTTAAGCCGTCAAACGTGCTTGTTCCACGGCCAATTTCATCCAAAATGATCAAACTCTCTTTCGTCGCATTACGCAGTATATTGGCTACCTCTGTCATCTCTACCATAAAGGTACTCTGACCACTCGCCAGATCGTCCGAAGCCCCGACACGGGTAAATATACGGTCTACTACACCTATTTCTGCAGAACTTGCCGGTACGAAAGATCCGATCTGTGCCATTAAAACAATAAGCGCTGTCTGTCGCATATAAGTTGATTTACCCGCCATATTCGGGCCGGTAATTATGGCAATGCGGTGCTTTTTCTCGTCCAGTTCCGTATCATTGGCCACAAACATGTCATTTGGAATCATTTTTTCCACCACCGGATGTCTTCCATTCTTAATAGATATTGCCCCTGAACGGCTGATCACCGGACGGACATATTGATTTTGCTCTGCAACAAGAGCTAATGAAGTAAACATGTCGACAGCCGCAACAATCTTAGCAGCGAACTGCACCCTTCCGATTTCCGCATAAATACGTTCTCTCACCTCATTAAATACATCATATTCCAGATTATTTAATTTATCTTCTGCGCCTAAGATCATATCTTCCAGTTCTTTTAACTTGGGCGTCGTGTAAC
>ERZ859980.253-NODE-253-length-38684-cov-1.979290_pt1 | contig 38684 bp, 42 predicted proteins | sample MGYA00509984_ERZ859980 | MGnify/ENA primary metagenome ERZ859980 (study PRJEB30046, sample SAMN00715173) | human gut metagenome | study: EMG produced TPA metagenomics assembly of the A metagenome-wide association study of gut microbiota in type 2... | reverse complement strand
CGTTACCCTCTTGTCTATCCTCTTTGAGCCTGCCGTTTTCATAGCAAGAAAAGTTCCGCCGATGGGATTTGCGCTTCCCATTCCGCATACCACCGAGGTAACGCCTGCCTGCGCCGCTTCTTCGAAGCAGTGGTCGAGCGGATTTATCATATCTATCGCACGAAGGTTCGGGGTAGAGGGGTCTGTATCCTCGTTTCCGTCGTCGCCCTCGAATGCAAGCCCGTCCTCCCACGCACCGATATGCGTGTGAGCGTCTACAAAGCCGGGATATGCGGTTCTGCCCTTTGCGTCTATATCACTGTCGGACGGCGAAAAGTCCTTTAACTGTGACATATCGCCGACAGCCTTGATTTTATCGTTTTCTATAAGGATAAATCCGTTTTCGTAGTTTTTCTCCGCCATAGTTATGACGTTCGCATTGTAAATGTACATATTTATCCTTTCGTTTTCCTGTGCCTTTTTGCGTCAAGCTCGACCAGCTTTATGATCTCGCCTGCGATTATTCTGTCCGATGCGTTTGCATTCACTTCAAAGGTGCTGTTTTTTCTGTAAACGGGCAGTCTTGAATCGTAAATCGCTTTAAGCTGTTCTTTCGTGTTGTTCACTACAAGAGGACGGTTCGAATCGTTCTTTATACGTTCATAGCAGGTGTCAAAGCCTGCGTTGAGAAAAATCACAACGCCCTGCTTCCTTGCAAACTCTGCCGTTTCGTCACGGAGTATTGCTCCGCCGCCTGTGGCGACAATCGTTCTTCCTCTGAAGTTTCTTATATACTGCGCCTCAAGATCCCTGAAATACGGTTCGCCCTTCTGAGCGAATATTTCGGGGATGGTCATTTTCTGATTATCGACTATGTATCTGTCAAGGTCGATGAAGACAGCCGTACATTCTCTTGCGAGCATTCTTCCTATATGGCTTTTACCGCAGCCCATAAAGCCGCATAGATACACGGGGCGCATTAAACAAGCCTCATCATTTCGTCCGAGATAGCCTGCACCTGCTCTGCTGTGTATTCTGCGCCGCTCCATATAGTATGAGCCACAGCCGCCTGCCATACAAGCATCTGCATACCGCCGCTGACCTTCTTCACGCCCTTGTCGGAAACCATCTTCATCAGCTTTGTTTCACGGGGGTTGTATATAGCGTCAAAGAAGCCGTTCAGCGTTATTCTGCCCAGTGCTTCCTCGGTAAGCGGGCTTGCGTCTGTATTCGGATACATACCTACGGGAGTAGCGTTTACCATAAGGTCAAAGTCGCCCTTTACTTCGCTCAGCAGGCAAAATCCTACCTTTGCACTGTTATAATTCTGCTTTATTTCTTCGCATAAAGCCTTTGCAACGGGAATGTCGGCATCTCTTACCGCAATAGTAAGCTCGCCGCCCTCACGGACAGCTTCGATAGCTATCATTCTGCCTACGCCGCCGCAGCCGAGCAGTAATACTTTGTTTGTAAGGGTCATGCCCATTGCGCCGACAGCCTTTGTAAAGCCTGTGCAGTCGGTGTTGTATCCCGTAGAAACGCCGTTTACGTTTGCTATACAGTTTACGCTGTTGTAACGCTTGGCTGTATCGTCAAGCGTATCGCACATCTTTATTATATCTATCTTATAGGGAATTGTAATGTTGAAGCCTGTCAGACTTTTGAAATATTCAAAACTGTCTGTCAGCTTTTCGGGGGGAGTGTCAAGAATTTTATACTCCGCCTGCTCGCCCGATATTTCAAAAAGCCTTGTGTGTATCTGAGGCGAAAGGGTGTGACCGAGAGGGTGTCCCAGAATGCCGAATACGTTTTTGTTTTCCGTCATATTTATTGCTCCTTTTGTTCTGCTTCGGATTCTCTTTGATTTTCTGTCTTTTTGCATATCAGCTTTACAAGCGCTGTCGCACCTATGCCACAGCATATACCGAGTATTACTCCGCCGAAAATGTCCGACGGATAGTGTACATAAAGGTACATTCTCGAAAATGCGACCAGCGATGCATAGATATATGCGATAATGCCGAGCCGTTTATGAAACAGATATATTGCCGTCGCCATAGCAAAGCAGGTCGCCGTGTGGCTTGACGGGAACGAAAATCCCGACGGTGCTTTTATGATAATGTCAATGGCACTGTTTACGACAAACGGGCGTGGGCGGCAGACTATATGCTTCAGGATAAGCTCGCCGAACAGCAGTACGGAGAGCGTTGCTCCCATTACCGCAAAGCCCGTCTTACGCATTTTCTTAACAAACATCATAACGATGAACACAAGGATAGCCATCGCACCGTACTCTATGCTGTATGTGAGGCACTTCATTATAATATCCGCAACCGGACTTGAAAGCGTGTTACGGATAAAGTCGAGTATCGACAGGTCGAGCGCCGTTATACTCTCAATCATCAGAGAGCCGCCGCCTTTTCGAGCGTATCAATGTTTTCAACGTTTACAGCCGTAACACCGTCAAGAGTTTTCTTTACAAGACCGGTCAGCACTTTTCCGGGACCAAGTTCGATATAGGTATCGTAACCGTCCTTCGAGATGACGTCAAGCTCTGATGTAAATCTTACGGGCGAGCAGATATGCTTTGCAAGATAAGCGGGCATATCCGAGAAGTCGGTAAGCTCATTGCCGTATACGTTGCAGTAGAACTTCATTGAGGGCGCATTGAACGGGATATCCTTTACCTTTACCGCAAATTCCTCCGATGCGCCTGCCATGAGCCTTGAGTGGAAGGCGGCTGAAACGGCAAGAGGAACTATACGCTTTGCGCCTTTTGCCGAAAGCGCTTCCTTAGCCTTTTCGATACCTGCCGCAGTACCTGCGATAACGGTCTGTACGGGCGAATTGTAGTTTACGGGAGTAACATATTCTCCGCCGTCCTCGATCTCCTTGCAAGTCTGCTCAATAACATCAGCCTTAAGACCGAGAACAGCGCCATTCCTCCGGGGTTAGCCTGAGCCGCCTTGTCCATAGCTTCGCTACGGTACTTTATCGCTCTGAATGCGTTCTCGTATGTCAGCATACCGCTTGCCGCCATTGCCGCATATTCTCCGAGAGAGTGTCCCGCAACAGCCGATGCCTCAATGCCCTTTGATTTAGCCGCTTCAAGCGCCATAAGCGACATTGCGAGTATAGCAGGCTGTGAGATTATCGTGCGTGAAAGCTCCTTTTCATCTCCGCCGAATATCTTAGCGGCAAGGTCAAAGCCGAGAATGTCACTGCCAAGCTCGATCACTTTTTTGCATTCGGGTATGGTATCGTAAAATTCCTTACCCATATCTTTGTACTGCGAGCCTTGTCCTGAAAAAAGGAATATGGTTTTTGTCTTATCTGTCATTTTTCTGTTTCTCCTTGTAGTTTAATTATTTTAATGGTATAATTTGTCATATATTGCAGAAATTCTGAAATATAATGTCACTGTTTACTCTGTTGCGATACAATTATGCAAATAATTGTTGACAAACAGTACCGAAATAGAGTAAAATGAAATATAAGCACGTTTGCCTTATGGGGTAACTATGCCTTGCGGACGATAAAATCCGCAGTTACTGATTTATTATACAACAAAAAGAGAATAAAATCAACAATTAATATATAATATGCGGCAGTCAGGAACGCCGCACGGAAGGAAAAGGATATGAACGGTATAACGATACTGGGTACGGGAGAATACACTCCCGAAACCGTAGTCACCAATGAAATGTTCACAAAGTTCATTGATACTACAGACGAATGGATAACCACAAGGACTGGTATCCGTGAAAGACGTATGAGCCCCGACAAGCCCAATTTCATGATGGCTGCCGAGGCGGCAAAGGCCGCACTTGCAAGCGCAGGAAAGACGGCGAAGGATATAGACTGCATCATTGTTTCGACCTGCTCGCCCGACTTCTATTATCCTAACACAGCCTGCCTTGTACAAAACCTGATCGGCGCACAGCCCTGTGCCTGCATGGACGTAAATACCGCCTGCACAGGCTTTATAACAGCGGTTGACATTGCAAGAAACTTCCTTGCAAACGATACCTACAAGACGGTGCTGATTGTAGCCAGCGAACGTCTGACAAGTCAGATAGACTATACGGACAGAGCAAGCTGCATACTTTTCGGTGACGGCGCAGGTGCGGTAGTTATCGAAAAAGGAGAGGGCAAGGAATACTACAGCCACTCCGGCGCAGAGGGCGATATGCTCCAGAGCCTTTACTGCAAGAATTTCTACGACAGGAACAACCCCTATTTCAAGGGTGACGACTGCCTTAAGGATATAATAGACACTCCGAACAAGGAGCGTTATTTACAGATGGACGGAAAGGCGGTATACAAGTTCGCCGTTGACGCTATGGCGAATGCGGTAGAATATGTATGCGAACATTCCGGTGTATCTCTTGATGATATAGATCTTGTTATTCCCCATCAGGCGAATATAAGAATAATCCAGTCCGCACTCAAGAAGATGAACGTTGATCTTGACAAGGTATTCACAAATCTTGAAACACACGGCAACACATCAAGCTCGTGTATTCCTATGTGCCTTGCGGAGCTTGACCGCCAGGGCAGGCTTAAGCGCGGCATGAAGATATGCCTTGTCGGCTTCGGTGCAGGACTTACCTACGGCGCAACTATTTTCGAATATTAATCCACAGCTGAAAGGATAAAAACAATGGAAACAAGGATCACAAAATTACTCGGTATAAAGTACCCCATATTCCAGGGCGGTATGGCATGGATAGCCGAAAGCACACTTGCGGCGGCTGTTTCAAACGCAGGCGGAGTAGGTATAATCGCAGGCGGTTCTGCTCCTATTGATTATCTGAGAGATCAGATAAGAAGAGCTAAGTCGCTGACAGATAAGCCCTTCGGCGTTAATATAATGCTTATGAGCCCCAATGCAGAGGATCTTGCACAGCTCGTTATAGACGAAAAGGTTCCGATGATAACGACCGGTGCGGGCAACCCCGGCAAGTTTATGGAGGCGTGGAACAACGCAGGTATCAAGGTTATCCCCGTAGTACCCAGTGTTGCACTCGCAAAGAGAATGGAAAGAAGCGGTGCGTCCGCAGTAATCGCAGAGGGAACAGAATCAGGCGGACACATAGGCGAAAACACCACTATGTGCCTTGTTCCGCAGGTAGTTGACGCTGTATCCATCCCCGTTATCGCCGCAGGCGGTATCGCAGACGGCAGAGGAATTGCCGCCAGCTTTATGCTCGGCGCAGAGGGCGTACAGGTAGGAACAAGATTCCTTGCCGCAGAGGAGTGCCAGATTCATCCTACATATAAACAGCTGGTTGTTGACGCAAAGGATACAGACAGTATAGTAACAGGCAGAACGACAGGTCATCCTGCCGTAACGTAAAGACAAAGTTCTCGAAGAAGCTCGCAAGCGGCGAGATGAACGGAACGATAACACCCGATGAATCGAGCAGATAACGCTCGGCTCACTGCGTAAGGCAGTACAGGACGGCAACCTTGAGGAAGGCTCGTTCTTATGCGGCGCTATCGCAGGTATGGTAAAGAAGGTACAGCCTGCAAAGGAAATAGTGGAAGAAATGTTCGCAGAGGCTGAAAAACTGCTGAACAAGTAAGATAAAACTATAAAACAATAAAATGATAAAAAAAGGAGAAAATCAATGGCAACTGCAATCATCACAGGCTCTGCAAGAGGAATAGGTGCGGCAATAGCTCTCCGTCTTGCAAAGGACGGATATGACATCGCATTAAACGACATCGCCGAGAGCTGCTTTGAAAACAACGATATAATCGACAAGATAAAAGCAGAAGGTGTAAAGTGCGAAAAGTACATCGCTGACGTATCAAAGTACGATCAGTGTGAAGCATTCGTAAAGAGCGTAAAAGCCGATTTCGGCAGTATTGACGTACTCGTTAACAACGCAGGTATAACCCGTGACGGTCTGCTTGTAAGAATGAGCGAAGAAAACTACGACCTCGTTGTTGCGGTAAACCAGAAAAGCGTATTCAATATGACAAAGCTCGTAGGCTCTGTTATGATGAAACAGCGCAGCGGCAGAATTATCAACCTTGCAAGCGTAGCAGGTCTTTACGGCAACCCCGGTCAGATGAACTACTCCGCTACAAAGGCGGCTATAATCGGTATGACAAAGACCACAGCAAAGGAGCTTGGTCCGAGAAACATCACCTGTAACGCAGTAGCGCCCGGATTTATCCACACAGCAATGACAGATGCTCTTTCAGAAGAGCTGAGAGCGGCAATGGTAAAGCAGATAGCTATGGGCAGATGCGGCGAAGTTGAAGAGATAGCAGGCGTTGTATCATTCCTTGCTTCAAAGGATGCAAGCTATGTAACAGGTCAGGTAATAGAGATAAGCGGCGGCTTATCAATGTAAAGACAAGCCACGAAAGGAAATACAAAAAATGAGCAGAGTTGTAATTACCGGTGTGGGCGTAGTAAGCCCCATAGGAAACACCAAGGAAGAATTCTGGAACAGTCTTATGGAGGGCAAGCACGGCTTTACATTAGAGCAGTGGTTCCCCGGTCAGAGCGAAGAGCTTAACGTAAAGGCTTCCGTAAAGAATTTCAGCGCAGACGGCCTTTTTGACAAGAAAGAGCTTCGCCGTACAGATATAATCACACAGTATGCCGTATATGCGGCTGACAAGGCTATAAAGGACGCAGGAAGCGACTTCAAGGATCTCGATCCTTACAGATGCGGCGTAATAATCGGCTCAGGTATAGGCGGTATGGAAACAACGCAGGAAGAGCTTCTCGCATATCACAACAAGGGCAACAAGAGAGTTTCAGTATTCACTATCCCCAAGATGATAGGCAATATGGCGGCAGGTACGGTTGCTATCCGTACAGGCTTCAAGGGCGTAAACTACTGCACAGTATCTGCCTGCGCCAGCGGTACACACGCTATAGGCGAGGCATTCCACGCTATAAAGAACGGCTATATGGATGTTGCCATAGCAGGCGGCACAGAGAAATGCTCGATAGGCTTTGCCTATGCAGGCTTCAACAATATGCACGCTATAACAAAGTCGACCGATGTTGACAGAGCAAGCATCCCCTTTGACGCAGAGAGAAGCGGCTTCGTTCTCGGTGACGGAAGCGGTATCGTAATTCTTGAAGAATACGAGCATGCAAAGGCAAGAGGCGCAAACATCTATGCTGAGGTCATCGGCTACGGTGCGACCTGCGACGCTTACCACGAAACAAGCCCCGACCCCGAGGGCAAGGGCGGCGCAAAGGCTATGGAGTTCGCTGTAAAGGAATCAGGCAGAGCGCCCGAAACCTTCAACTATGTAAATGCACACGGCACATCAACTCCCATGAACGATAAGACCGAAACAGCCGCTGTAAAGCTGGTATTCGGCGAACACGCAAAGAATATGGTCATCAACTCCACAAAGTCAATGACAGGTCACCTATTAGGTGCGGCAGGCGGTGTAGAAGCGGGAGCCTGCGCCCTTCAGATAAAGAACAGCAAGGTACACCGCACATTAGGTCTTAAGGTGGCAGATCCCGAATGCGATCTTGACTATGCGGCTGACGGCACGAGAGATATGAAGATAACAGGCGCACTCAGCAATTCGCTCGGTTTCGGCGGTCATAACGCTTGTATAGCATTTGCTCCCGTAGAGGACTAAGAGAAAGGTTGACATAATATGCAGTTTGAAACTAATTCGCTTACCGATGCCGTAAAGGAATTTATCGGTATTATGAAGGACAGCGGTCTGTCCTATATGTATGTAAAGAATGACAAGTTCGAGCTTGAGCTTGGTCAGAAGAATCCCCCTCCTGCGCCCCCTGTGATGCCCGCAATGCCTCCTATGGCTATGGCGGCTGCTCCCGCAGTACCGACATCTGCACCGCAGGCACAGGCTCCTGCTGCGGCACCTGCCGATACAGGCAAGAGCATAAAAAGCCCCATTGTCGGCACATTCTACTCTGCCCCCTCCCCCACAAAGCCTCCCTTTGTGAAGGTCGGCGATAAGGTAAACGAGGGCGACACAGTATGCATCGTTGAGAGTATGAAGGTAATGAACGAGATACAGGCGGATATTTCCGGCACTGTAAAGTCGATTGCCGTAAAGGACGGAGAGGCTGTTGAATTCGGTCAGCCGCTCATCATAATAGAATAACGGAGGACTGTATATGTCGCTTATGAATAAAGAGCAGATAATGGAGATAATCCCTCACAGAGATCCGTTCCTGCTTATTGATACTATCGAAGAAATGGAACCCGGTCAGCGTGTGGTTGCCACAAAGTATATGAAAGATGACGAGTTCTGGTTCAAGGGACACTTCCCCGGATACCCCGTAGTACCCGGCGTACTTATGCTTGAGATGCTTGCACAGGCAGGCGCAGTGGCAATGCTTGCACTCCCCGAAAACAGGGGCAAGATAGGTCTGTTCGGCGGCGTCAAGGACGCTAAGTTCAGAAGACAGGTAGTACCCGGCGATCTTTTAAAGCTCGAAGTTGAGATAATAAAGGTCAAAGGTCCTATCGGTGTCGGCAAGGCTCTTGCCACAGTAAACGGTGAAAAGGCGGTATCCGCAGAGATCACCTTTGCTATCAAGTAAACGGAAGGCAAACGCTGTATGTTCAATAAGATTCTGATCGCCAACAGAGGCGAGATTGCGATAAGAATAATCCGTGCGTGCAGAGAGCTTGGAGTAAAGACTGTCGCAGTATATTCGACAGCCGACAAGACTGCGCTTCACGCACAGATAGCTGACGAGGCGGTATGTATAGGACCTGCCCCGTCAAAGGACAGCTATCTTAATTCAAAGGCACTGCTTGCCGCCTGCGAGATAACGGGCGCACAGGCAATTCACCCCGGCTTCGGTTTCCTTTCCGAAAACAGCCACTTTGTACGTCTTTGCGACAAGTGCGGAATAAAGTTCATAGGTCCCGGCGCTGACGCTATGGACGCTATGGGCGATAAGGCAAACGCAAAGAAGACGATGATAGAAAACGACGTTCCCGTAGTTCCCGGCTCCGACGGTGTAGTTGGGACGCTTGAGGAGGCTCAGGAGATTGCCGCAAAGATCGGCTATCCGATAATGGTAAAGGCGAGCGCAGGCGGCGGCGGACGAGGCATAAGACTTGTTGAAAAGCCCGAAGAGCTTGAAGCGGCAATGACCGCCGCAAAGCAGGAGGCTAAACAGTTCTTCGCAAACGATGATATATATATCGAGAAGTTCATTGTAAATCCACGACACGTCGAGATACAGCTCCTTGCGGATGAGCACGGAAATGTAATTTATCTCGGTGAGCGTGACTGCTCGTTACAGCGCCGTAATCAGAAGGTGCTTGAAGAAAGCCCCAGCCCCATTATGACGGAGGATCTCCGTCGGAGAATGGGAGAAGCGGCAGTAAGAGCGGCAAAGGCTTGCGGCTATGCAAACGCAGGAACGGTAGAATTCCTTGTAGACAAGGATTTAAACTTCTACTTTATGGAGATGAACGCAAGAATACAGGTCGAACACCCCGTAACCGAAATGGTGACCGGCGTGGATCTTGTAAAGGCGCAGATAAACATCGCCGCAGGACTTCCCCTGCAGTATAAGCAGGAGGATATAAAGCTCAGCGGTCACGTTATCGAGTGCCGTATAAATGCGGAAGAGCCTAAGAACAACTTCCGCCCCTGCCCCGGTAAGATAAAGTCGATCCATATGCCCGGCGGTTTCGGCGTGCGTATTGATACGGCGGTATATCAGGGCTACGAGATACCCCCTTACTATGACAGTATGATAGCAAAAGTGCTTGTAAAGGGCGAGGACAGAAAAGAGGCTATCCAGAAGATGAAGGTCGCCCTCTCCGAATTTCTCATAGAGGGTATCAATACCAACATTGATTTTCAGCTTAATCTCCTGCGTGACGAGGATGTCGAAAGCGGTAATTTCGATATAGGCTTCCTTAACCGCAAGGATCTGACGAATTATTGATAAAACATTACAAAGCAGATAAAATATAATCTACAATAGGGTCGCAGGGGCGTAGCCCCCGACAGGGTTGAGGGGCGGTAGCCCCCATATCTCCCCCCTTCCCGGGAAGGGGGCAAGGGGGATGGGTTAATACCCTTGAATCTATCGACAGATAATGTTATTATTTGATTTGAGCAATAAAGGCGGTGCTTTAATTGTTAGAAGATCTGTTTAAAATGGTCAAGGACCGTTTTAATGAGGAACAGAAGGACGTGGCGGATTCCTCCGCCCCCGAAATACCCAAGGACCTGCTGTTCAAATGTCCCCGCTGTCAGAACGTGTTCTATATGGACGAGTTTGAAAAGCGTAAGAAAACCTGCCCTGTCTGCAACTATCACGCAAGGCTTTCCGCTAAGGAGCGTCTTGATATAACGGTCGACAAGGACAGCTTCAAGCCGTTTGACGAAAATATGGTGTCACTGAATCCTATCGCTTCCCGGATTACGAGAAGAAGATAAAGGGTATGCAGGAAAGCACGGGACTGAAGGACGCAGTAGTGACAGGCGAATGCACTATACGAGGCTACCGTGCGGTCATCGGCATTATGGATTCCAATTTTATGATGGCGAGCATGGGCAGTGTTGTAGGCGAAAAGATAACAAGAGCGTTTGAATATGCTACAGAGCATAAGCTGCCCGTTATACTCTTCACAGCGTCGGGCGGTGCGAGAATGCAGGAGGGTATAATCTCCCTTATGCAGATGGCAAAGACAAGCGGTGCGGTAAAACGTCACAGCGATGCGGGCGGACTTTATATCACGGTGCTTACCGACCCTACAACAGGCGGTGTTACAGCGTCCTTTGCAAGTCTTGGAGATATAATCCTTGCCGAGCCTAAGGTGCTTGTAGGATTCGCAGGCAGACGTGTTATACAGGACACTATAAAGCAGAAGCTCCCCGATGATTTCCAGACGGCAGAATTCCTGCTTGAAAGCGGTTTTGTTGATGCGATAGCCGACAGACGCTCAATGCGTAAAACGCTGTCGAATATATTAAGACTGCATAACTATAAAAAAATCGGCGCTGACTGGCAGCACGGTTGAAAGGACGGTAATGATAATGTCAAATATGACTGCTACACAGCATCTTGAGATAATAAGAGAAAAGAATCGTCCAACCGTAAACGACTATATTCCTGCTATATTCAACCACTTCACCGAGCTTCACGGCGACCGCCACTACGGTGACGATGCCGCAATATTATCGGGTATAGCTACTCTTAACAGCACTCCCGTCACAGTGATCGCACAGGTAAAGGGCAGAAACCTTGAGGAAAACAAGAAGTCGAATTTCTCAATGCCTCATCCCGAGGGCTACAGAAAGGCATTAAGGCTTGCATATCAGGCGGAGAAGTTCCACAGACCCGTTATCTGCTTTGTTGATACACCGGGCGCATTCTGCGGAGTTGAAGCCGAAAAAAGAGGTCAGGGCGAGGCTATAGCAAAGAATATTGCCGAGTTTATGACGCTGAAAACCCCCGTTATATCGGTAGTTCTCGGTGAAGGCGGAAGCGGCGGCGCACTTGCACTTGCCGTATGCGATGAGCTTGCTATGCTTGAACACGCTTTATATTCCGTAATTTCTCCCAGAGGCTTTGCTTCTATTTTATGGAAGGATCCTTCAAGAGAAAAGGAAGCGGCAGATCTTATGAAGATCACCGCAGACGATCTGTACAATTTCGGCGTGTGCGATAAGATAATAGCCGAGCCTGTAGGCGGCGCTCATACCGACCCTGCACAGACAGCGGACAATATATCGGAATATCTTATAAGTGCGGTCGAAAGGCTGTCAAGGATAGATATTCCTACCCTGCTTGACAACCGCTACAAGAAATTCCGCAAAATCGGTATGTTTTCCGAGTAACTGAAAGTCACGGCAAATCGCCGTGCGGCGAGTCGCCGCTGACTGTTCGCCGTTCTGACGGCTTGTGATTTGCGTAACCTACGTTACCGGCGGTCATAATATGCTACGGCATATTCGTAATTTCGGACGGTAAATCAACAGCTTTCAATAACCCTTTGAAAGTTGTGCAAAGTGTAGAAATACACCCTGTAAATTTAGACATTTTTTTAATGTATTTGTTGTAAATACGACTTGATTATTTCGGCATAATGCCGTATAATATTAACGAAAGAAAATTTCTTTTTAAAAACACGGAGGAGATTTCAAATGGTATTTGATAAGGTAAAAAAGATAATCGTTGACCAGCTCGACGTTGAAGAAGACAAGGTTACTGAGGCTGCAAGCATCACAGACGACCTCGGCGCTGATTCACTTGACGTAGTAGACCTCGTAATGAGCTTTGAAGAAGAGTTCGACATTGAGATTCCCGATGATCAGGTTGAAAAGATCAAGACTGTCGGTGACATCGTTAAGTTCATCGAAGAAAAGGTTGAAGACTGATTTACATCTTGCTTTAGCACATCAGCCGTATTTGTCAGACGCAGATACGGCTTATTTTTCTTTTTATCGTAACTAAAAGGAGGCTTTGCGTATGACATCGGTTTGCTTTACAGGGCATCGTAAAATTGACAGCTCGGATATGTATGCGCTTAAATCTCTGCTTGACAGCACAATATGCGGACTTGTCAAGCGTGGCGTTACCGACTTCTACTGCGGCGGCGCTCTCGGCTTCGACACTATGTGCGCTCATATGGTGCTGTATCTGAGAAAACGCAAGGCACTCGATATAAAGCTACACCTTGTACTCCCCTGCTCAAACGAGGAACAGACAAAGAACTGGAGCTACAACGACAAGCAGGAGTTTTATGCGATAATGATGGCGGCTGACAGCATTGAGTATATCGGCAGTGAATACACCAAGGACTGTATGAAACAGCGTAACGCACGCCTGACAGAGCTTGCAGACTGCTGTGTGGCATATTATGACCAAAGCAACAGCAGGAGCGGCACAGGTCAGACGGTACGCATGGCTGAAGCCAAAGGTATTGAAGTGATAAACCTGTTCGATATGTAACCGCATAATATCGCATATCGGCACAATAAGTCAAATCCATCGTACTGTTCGATAATCTTCGGGCAAGTACGATGAATTTTTTTGCAAAAAACACCCTCACAGCAAAAGCTGTGAGGGTGTATATTTTGTAATATCTCAGAATCTCTTACTTTGATTCCGTATCATCGTGAACAGTTCTGTTCTCAGCAATACTGCTCTTTAATACACGGATCTTTGTTCTGTCAGAGCCTGTTTCGATAAGTACAGTGTCATCTGTAACTCTTAATACTCTGCCTACAATACCGCCTGTTGTTACTACTTCGTCAGCAACCTCAAGGTTGTTGAGCATTTCCTGCATCTTCTTGCTGCGCTTCTTTTCGGGTCTTATGATAAGGAAGTAGAATATAACTACCATAAGCGCAAGGGGGATAAGCATTGTGAGAATGCTCACTATATCGTTTCCGCCCTGTCCTGTGGTTGTTGCTGTCTGTCCGCTTGATAATAATGTCAATAATTCTGTCATTTTGTATTCCTTTCTTTTCCGTGCGATATTCGCTCTTTCGTTATTCTCTAATTATACCTTAAAAATGCCGCAAATGCAAGCACTTTTGTGTATTTATTCGAATCTTATATCGGTAAATCCGAGCTTTTCGAGTGCCGTTTTACAATTTTTGATTTCGTCAGCCGTTAAATTTGCACTGCCTGTTATTCCGACCGATATTTCCTTGTCGCCGACAGCCTTCTTTACAAGCGTGAATATCTGATTTATCGCCTTGACCTTATCCTTTTCAACGTTACCGTCTTGTCTGCCGAGGTCTGAAGCTTTGTGCCAAGCAGCGACATATCCATTGTGACAAGTACCCTGCTGTCACCCATCTTATCCTTCGCAGACCATATTTCAGCCGTACCGTCATAAGCCGTAGCCGACATTGTAAGCAGTGCGTCAGCCTTTATTTCAACCGTTGCGGTTGCGTTGCCTTCCTTTGCTTTCTTTGCGCACGATGCCGCAAGAACGGCTAATTTTTCGCTTCTGTTGGCATTCTGCAGTTCCTTTGACAACAGCGAGTAGTCGTAGGACTGGAAGTTCGGGAAGACAGTGTTTTCAAGCTCAATATCGGCAAATCCTGCCTTTGCAAGCTCTCCGCATATATCCGCATAATAGTTGACCGCGTCGGGGGAATGGGGAGTAGTCCACGTTTTCCCGCCGTTATCGGCGGCGGCATCCAGCCAGCTCCAGTTTCCGTCAGAGATTATATATCCCGCATTGTCGAAAAGATACGGTGTCTTTCTGTCGTAAAGCGTTGTTATAGCCGCAACGGGAGTGATTCCTGCCGTCTTGCACGCCTTTACTATCTGAGCCGCCGTCAGACTGCCCTTATTTACGTCTGTGTTGTCCTTTACTGCCTTAAGCGATGATTTGTATAACAGCTCGCCCGTAGTGTTTTTAAGCGTAAATACGGCGGTATTATAACCGCTTTCCTTTGCTGAGGCAAGGAACTTATTCAGTGCGGAGTCGCTTTTCAGTGTGGAGTCGGGGGCGACCGTCGCAAAAGCCGATGTTACCTCGCTTGGTGCAGAGGAGGTGTTATCCTTTGTTGTATCACTGCCGCCTGAGTTGTCGGACGAGTTGGTCTGTGAATTGCTGTCCGATGTTTCGGGTAGCGATTCGGGCGGCTTCCACGCAGGCTCGCTCACAGAGGAATTGTCCCCGTTTCCGCCGAAAAACTTTATCAGCGGAGAAGCGACCGAGTATCCCACAAAGACAAATGCGCCCAGTATCACAACGAAAAGAACCCCGTCAAATATCTTCCTGCCGGTGCTTTTACGTTTTTTATACAGATTTCTTCTTGAACGTTTTACCTTGAATCCTTTTTTTCTGCTCATATCAGTATCTCCATTTTAGAAATTATCAGATAGCGCCTGTGTTATATCCTGTCAGCGCATAGAATGCAAGTGACATAATGCCGACAAAAACCATCATTATCGGCATTCCTCTGAATGCCTCGGGAATAAGCGGAGAATTGAGCCTCTCGTTTGCGATATGAAGGAAGAACACCGCAATGAAGAAGCCTGCCGCTATTCCGACACCGAATCCCATATACGAAAAGAAATCAGCGTGATATGTCGTGTTCAGGAACAATGCTCCCAGCACTGCCGCATTGAACACCGAAAGATGAACGTATTTCTTGATGTTTCTGAATATCTTTGGCAGGAATCTCCACAGGAGGAGCAGACTGCCCGTATATACTATGCTCACCGTCAGCGTGTATATAAGCGGCATGACAACATAAAAATACTGCCAGTCGGCAAGCCACCCGTCTATAAAGAACGTGATACAGCTCGAAACCACGATAACGTATGTTATGCCAAGCCCCAGTCCGAATATGCTTTCTTTTTTTCTTGATGCGTAGAACGCCACGCTTGTTCCGAGCGCACGGGAGAATATCGCATTCTCGACAAACATAGCGAGCATAGCCGTATTGATAAAAAGTGCTAATTTATCCATCACTGCGCTCCTTTACGTTGTCGTCCTGCGAGGGAAGCAGATGTGGTGCAGCAGGCTTGCTTTCGGTGCTTGAACGGTAGGTGTGAGCCGCCGCCTTGTTATGCTCCTCGCTGTTAAGCCTTATTCTGCGGTTACGCAGATAGTTGTAAAGCGCCCTGAACATACCTGCCATTATTCCGACAAGTATAAATCCGCCGAAAGGTGATTCAAAGGCCGCAATCTTGAAATCAAACAGCTTTATTCCGGCAAATGTGCCGAAGCATATCAGTTCCCTGAAGCCTCCGGTAAGGACGCACACTGCACCGAAGCCCGCTATGAAGAAAATTACGTCGATTATCATTTTCAGCTTGTCCTCAAGATAGAAACGGCTTTCCGTTTTCGAGAAGATAAGAGCGTTTGTAATTATAAGCGGCATATAGATGCCTATAAGCTCGACTGTAAGCGGAAAAATCTGCTCTAAAAGAAGTACGGTCGGGATATAATAGACCGAGCCTACCAGCGCATATATAATTACTCTGAGGGTATAAACTATTTTTTTCGGTACAAACGAACAGGTAACTATCGTCAGAAACGATATTATCGCAAAAGCAAGAGCGATTACCACGCCCTTCTTGAAGGTCGTAGCGGCGATTATAACAGGTGCGTTTACAATGCCTGTCATCAGCACGACATTCTGCTTTGCCAGTCCGTCTATAAGATCACGGGTGAATTTAAAGTTACTTTTCCGTGTCTTTTCCGGCTTCATCTGTTTTGCCTGAGCCATGCTGCACCTCCTTTTCCTTTTCGTTTTCGCCGGCGGATTTCGCCGATGCTTTCTTCTTCTTTACCGAATCCGATATTTTGTCGGAAATATTCTCCATTACCGACTTTTTATGACGTTTTACCTTTGTGACCTTATTGTCGATAGGGGGCATATTATAATTAACAGGTTCAATCATAATTTCCTGCGTATCCGAAAGCTCCGGTGTCTTACCCTGCTTTGCGTCCTTTGTCATTCGCTCAAACGAGCCGAGGTTATGCCTAAGGTATCTTAAAAGCTGTTTTGTCTGTACGCCTATTACGAATGCCAGCTTGTCAAGATACAGCGACAGAGCGTTTACTATCAGCAGAGAGAACACGAATATTCCCTCGATATTTGCGGAATTTCTGAATATAACCGTGATTACGCCGAGCGCTATGCCGTACAGCACCCTTCCGCCGTTTGTAAACGGAAGCGTCTGCGGATCGCTTGCAAGGAATATAAAGCCGAACAGTACAAATCCGCTTATAAAACGGAATATAACAGCGTCCATAGCAGGCTCTACACTGCTTGTAAGATAGGAAAGCACGCCCATTACGGCTATTCCGCCCACAGTAGCGGAAAGCGACACGCTTCTTCTGCAGATAAGGCAGATACCGCTTACTATCAGCACGAGTATATGAGTAGTTCCCATAGGGCCGGGGAATCTTCCCATAAGTATCTCAAGCGGAGTCAGTGACGGCATTGCACCGTTCTTTATAAAGCTGCTCTCGATTCCGCTTACAAGCGTTCCCGCATCTCCGAATATTTCCGGATGAGCGTCAAGCTGCGGATACATCAGCACCTGTGTCGGATAGCAGATTATAAGAAACGCTATCGCAACCGCCGCAGGATTGAATATATAGTTGTCCTTGCCGCCGAATATATGCTTTACCGTAATTGCAAGCACTGCGCCGATTATCACGACATAATATTCAACGCTTGCAGGGAGCATAAGAGCAAGAGCCATACCATAGGCTATGGTTGACAGGTCTTTTACACCGTATTCCTTCTTTGAAAGGAAACAGCCGACCATATCGGTCAGTATGCAGGCAAGCACCGAGCAGGCGCACACTGTTACTACCCTCATACCGTAAAAGCAGGTGGCAATGACGGTTATCGCCAGCATAAAAAGTATCTGATCGCCGTATATGCTTCTCGGCTTACGCAGTTTTTTCTTAGCCGCCTCCTTTGACATCAGCAAAGGAGCTTCGTCTATCTTCTTAAGAAGAGCTTCATTTGTGGTTGTATTCATTATATCTTTTTGTCCTTTCAGACTATAAGCTGTTTAACCGGTTTAACAGGAGGTGTCCCATGCAGATAGATGAGCTTGCGGGAAATACCGTAAAAATTACGCTCGATCCGTCGGATATGGACGGATACCGCATTAAATGCGAAGATATTTCGGGCGATTCCCGTACCTCAGAACTTGCCTTGTCAAGACTTATATCCTGCCTCAGCGAAGATCATGATCTCGGGCTTTGCGGAGAACGTCTGCTTGTCGAGGCTTTCCCGAAAAGCGACGGAGGCTGTACCTTGTATATCTCCTGCATTAAAGGCGCTCCGTTCGGAAAAAACACATCCTGCCGACCGCCGCTTACTGCGGTCATCTGCGAGGGAGAGCTTTGCGTTCTCGCAAGGCTTTGCAAGGCGCTTAAGGCTGTCGCAGACCGTGTATCCTTATACGCAGACCGTGACGGAAAAGATTACCGTCTTGCCATTCATCTGCCGCAGAGCAGATCGTCCGAAAGCCGCATCGGAATTATACGGCACATCGTGTCGGAGTACCGCCTTCCGTTATATACGGATCTCAGCCGTATGAGCGACACGGAGGAATATTATACTCTGCTTACAGACAAAGCAACTGAGCTGTTGCCCGACTGCTTTTAGCGTATAGCGTCTGCCGCCGCTTTCATATCCGCTGCCCTGAACAGATATGTTCCTGCTACAAGTACGTTTGCACCGGCATCTTTTACTGTTGCGGCGGTTGCCGTGTTGATACCGCCGTCAACCTGTATATTCATCTTGTCAAATCCGTTTTCGTCGCAGTATTTACGGAGCATTGCCACCTTGTCGGCACACTGCGGAATAAATCCCTGTCCGCCGTAGCCGGGTTCAACGGTCATTACAAGCACCATATCGCACAGCGGCAGATAAGGTATGACTTCTTTCCAGTCTGTAGCAGGCTTTATGGCAAGTCCTGCGTTCATACCGTTTTCTCTTATCGCTCTGAGATTTTCTTCCGTATTGCCTTTGCTTTCAAGGTGGATAGTAAGCATATTACTTCCTGCCTTTGCGAAAAGCGGTATAAGCTTTGTGGGATCAGTCACCATAAGGTGCGTGTCGAAATATATATCGCTCACTTTACGCATAGCGGCAACAACGTTGTTCCCGTAGGTTATATTGTCAACGAAAACTCCGTCCATAACATCTATATGAAGCCACTCGACCTGTGCGTTTTCGGTACGGTGGATTTCTTTTTCTATATTTGTAAGGTCGCTCGCAAGCATTGAAGCAGAGATAATGTTTTTCATGATTTCTCCCGTCCGGTCCGTAGACCTATTTATACAGTATAATGATATATCATAACCGCTTTTTCGTCAAGTAAATGCAAAAAATTAAAGAAAATTTCCGCAGAATAAACAAAAAAGAGGCAAAAGCCTCTTTTTATATTGTCGAAAATCTATGCTATTGTTACATAAAAGGGGTTTGGGGCGTAGCCCCAATGCAGGTCGTCAGTCGATTGTGTCGCTGCGTCTGTGCATCGACAGCCATTTGTACCGTTGCATCGTGCAACGGCTTTGTGTGGCTGTCGTTATGCATCCTTGCATAATGATTGTGTCCGACTGACTGCAAGCGTCCTTGCTTGGTATGGGCGGCAGCCCATGCTATTTCCCCTTCCCTTTGGGGGCAGGGGTCAGGGGTTGGGGGATAAAACAGTAAATAGCAATATTTTCGAATTTTAAACCTTTACATAGAACGGAACTTTTTCTTTTGTCGCCTGTTTTGCGGCAGGCTGATTGAAGTTCATTATCATAAACGGCGCTTTTTCGTCGTTTATATCCTTCAGTACCTTTTCGGTAAAGTCCTTGGTAAAGTCGTTGAATTTATCGTCCTCACCCTCGAAATCCACGATTATAAGGCGGTTGAGTTGATTTACCTTGCGCATATTCATAATATACGCCTTTTTAATATCCTTACGGCTGTCAAAATAGCTCGTTATAGGCTTTGTAACAGTGTCAGGCACGCCCGTAACCTCGTTTATGACAGTAAGCTCACCGTTGTTGAATTTTTTCTGCCTTATATAATTTGCTATTACCTCTGCCTGCTGAGGACCGCAGATAATGTTCTCGGTGAAGGGGTTTATAACAAAGCCCTTCATAGCACACTTCGGCTGTGACAGCATAGCGGAAAGATCCTTATATGTAACGGCGATTACGCAGATCTTGCTTATATCATTGATGTTCTTCTGCATTGTTTCCATATCGGTGAACACCATAAAATATTTCTCGTTCTGAGGATTTGTAAGGTGCGAGAACTGTACCTTCATCTGATTTTCGTTCTCACCCGACATATCCGTCACGGTTACAGGGGCAAGAAGTCTTGCCTCCATCAGATTGTCGATATAATCCACCTGATACTGCGGCTCGGGATTTGTTTTCTCTTCAGCGCACTTTTTAAGCGTCCTCATCACTTCGAGCAGTTTCGGGTTGGTTATTTTCTTTGTCTGTTCCTGTATCGTGTTCAACTGTTCCTGTGTCATTTATTATATTCCTTTCCCGAAGAAAATTATATTTCGTTACGGTTTTCAAGCGCCCTCTGGAGCGTAACATCGTCCGCATATTCAAGCGATGCGCCCGCAGGCAGACCATACGCAAGACGGGTCACCTTTACTCCCAGCTGCTTTATCATTCTTGAAAGATATGTTGCCGTAGCCTCTCCCTCGATAGTCGGACTTGTAGCCATTATGACCTCGTCCGTATCCGACAGCCTTGCCATAAGCTCCTTTATTTTAAGCTGCTGCGGACCTATCGAATTCATCGGTGACAACAGCCCGTGAAGTACATGATACACTCCGTCAAAGCCACCGCTTCGTTCTATGGCGGAAACGTCCTTGGGACTTTCCACAACGCATATAACCTTGTGGTTCCTGCGGCTGTCCGAGCATATATCGCACTTGTCCGTATTGCAGATATTCTGACATACACTGCACAGCTTCATACTGCGCCTTGCCCGTAGAATTCCGGACGCAAACTGCTCCACTTCTTCCTCCGGGGCGTTCAGTATATAATATGCCAGCCTCTGCGCCGTTTTAAGACCGATGCCGGGGAGCTTGGCAAATTCCTGCGCCGCCGTTATAAGCGGTTGAGAATTATATTCAGCCATTAAACAAGTCCCGGAATGTTAACTCCGCCTGTTACCTTTTCCATCTCTGCGGCACTTACTTCTTCAATCTGTGTGATAACGGCATTTACGCCTGCTACGATAACGTCCTGAAGATCCTCGATAGCGTCCTTGTCAACTACCTCGGGGTTGAGCTTAACCTCCTTGAGTACCTTTGCACCGCTCATCGTAACTTCAATCATACCGCCTGCGGCAGAAGCCGTGAAATCTCTTGCCTCAAGCTCAGCCTGTACACGCTCGATGTCTTCCTGCATCTTCTGAGCCTGCTTTATCATGCTGTTCATGTTGTTTGCGCCTCTGTTCTGGTATTCCTTGGGTAATCTTGCTTTCATTGTGATTTTTCCTTTCGTATCTTTAAGTCAACGACTTAATTTTTTGGTTTTTTGTATTTTATTTTTACGCCCATTTTTTCCGCTCTTGATAAGAAATCGGAAACAGGGTCGCTTTTATCCTTGCTTTCGGCTGTATCGCCGTTATTGTCAAAGGTCATTACAAGCCTTCTGCCTGCTACCTCTTCGGCGGCTTTCTCAAGCCGTTCCTTCGAGTCGCCTGTTGTCAGGAAATCATACTGGAATTTCTGATAACCGCTGATATTCACCGTATCCCGACCGAGCGTAACTTGCACCTGTCCCAGTATAGCCTGCAGTATAACGGGAAGTCTGTCGAGTATCTCGGTTACCTGCGGATCGGCATTGCCGGTACTTTGCGTACTGTCTGCCGACAGATTATTTTTATGCTGTTCGGGAAGATTATTCCCGGTCTTTACTGCCTGTTCCTGCTCTGTCGGAGCAATGCTTGCCTGTGGTTCGTCAAGGTCAAACGGAGGAGCATCTTCGTTTCCTGTACTTGCGTTTTCATCAGCACCACCGGTACCCTCAAACAACCAGTCAGGCTTGCTGTCTGCGGCATTCCGCTCTGTACCGCTCTGCTGTACCGGAGCGGTCGGAGCTGTCACGTCCTTCTGCTTATCATCGGCGGATGTGATTTTATTTTCTATCCTGTTCAGCGTATCTGCAATAATATCCTGCGGTCTGTCGCCGGCTACGCTTACGGGCTTTGCGGATTGTGCCGGTATATGCTTTTCTGTGCTTTCGCCGGTTTGCACGGCGGTTCTCGGTTGAATGCTTATCTCGCCGTCACACAGCTTGTCGAGCCTGTTCTCCAGCTTTTCAAGCCTTAACGACAATGCCGATGTGTCACTGTCAAGACGTGGCGTACACAGCCTTATAAGGCACATTTCGGCAACCGTCTTACGCTTTGCCGTTTTCGGAGTTCTCGCAATGCAGTCCTGCAGTATATCCATACACCGCATTATTTCTCCGAGAGTAAACTCCTTTGTCTGCCTTGCAAGATCGTTTCTTGTTCCGCTTCCTGCAGGGATAAGTGAAAAGTCGGAGTTCGTTGCCGACAGTATGCACAGATTTCTGAAATGCGACAACAGCTCGTCAAGAAGAAGCATAAGATCCTTCGACTGATTGTGAAGCTCGTCGAGAATTTTCAGTGCCTCGGGCGCATTCTGCTCGTGTATGCACTGTGCAAGCGTGAACAGATGCTCTGTTCCTGCGATGCCTGCGGTAGTCCTTACGGTTTCCTCGTCAATGTCGGCGCTCACGCTTATACACTGGTCGAGCAGCGAAACCGCATCTCTCATACCGCCGTCGGACAATCTTGAAATAAGTCTTGCCGCATCCTCGGTTATATTTACGTTTTCTTTTTTTGCTATCTCGCACAGCCGCTTTGTGCTTTCTTCTACGTCAATTCTTGAAAAGCGGAACTGCTGACATCTTGATGCGATAGTCGCAGGCACCTTGTGTATCTCGGTAGTCGCAAGTATGAATATAACGTGCGGCGGCGGTTCTTCTATGGTTTTCAGAAGTGCGTTGAATGCCTGCGAGGACAGCATATGCACCTCGTCTATTATATAAACTTTATAACGGCAGACAGTCGGAGCGTACATAACCTCGTCACGCAATGCCCTTACATCGTCAACGCCGTTGTTTGAGGCTGCGTCCATCTCGATTATATCCGGACAGCCTGCGGCTATTGCCTTACAGCTTTCACATTCTCCGCAGGGGTTGCCGTCAACGGGAGATAAGCAGTTTACCGCCTTTGCCATCAGCTTTGCACAGGTGGTCTTACCCGTACCTCTCGAACCTGTGAACAGATAAGCGTGAGCCGGAGTGCCGGCCTTTATCTGATTTTTCAGCGTGGTGGTTATATGTTCCTGCGAAATTACTTCGTCAAAGGTGGCAGAACGATACTTACGATAAAGAGCAAGATGCATAACTAACCTCCCGTGACAAAGTACATAATAATCGGTAAATAAAACGATACGCAAAAATAGAACCCGTGATTATGAGTGTAAACTTGCTGCGGCACAGGTCATAACTGCTTAATGCTGCTCGGTTCCCCGCCTGACATGGTTCACAGGACTCCCTTGCACAGGGCTTACACCCATAATCACGGGTTCTATTTCTGATACTGTACTATTGTACCATAGTTTAAATAAAAAATCAAGCCTTATTATTCTATTTTTAATTACTGTCCGTAATGAACCCCGAGCGCAAAAAAAATCACCCGCAGTAAAAGCGGGTGAAAGTAAATCAGATAAAGCAAAATCAGTCAGGAAATATACCAAAAAAAGAAGTGGTTGTCATTATAATCAATCATTATCTGCCTTGAGGACAGCATTCAGCATAACCGTTGCGCCCTCAGTGCAATGCTCGGGGCTTGAATATTCCGGCTCGCAGTGTGAAAGACCGTCCTTCGACTGTACGAATATCATAGTTGTCGGGAGCATATATGCGGCAAACTGTGCGTCGTGACCTGCGCCCGAGTGGATATACCGGTGCTTGATACCGCATTCCTCTGCGGATGCCTTTACATAGCTTACCAGCTTCTTATCCCAGTAGACAGTATCACGGTTCCAAGCCTTTTCTACCTTGCAGGTACAGCCTGCCCACGTTTTTTCCTCGCAGGATTTTACGATAGCCAGTACCTTTTCAAGTACCTTGGGATCCTCGTGACGTGAGTCAAACGAGAAGTCAAAGAAGTCGGGTACGCAGGTATGTACGCAGGGGTGGCATACAACCTCGCCCGTTGTGTAAACAAGGTCGCTGTAGCCGAGCTTGTCGATTTCCTCGTGCAGATAGCACAGAGCCTGTGAAGCGGCAAAGAATGCATCACGGCGCTTAGGCATCGGGAATGTGCCTGCGTGGGTCGTCTGTCCGTAGAACTTCAGCCTGTAGTTGAACATACCCAGTACACAGTCAACAACGCCTATATCGGTTCCTGCATCTTCAAGGATAGGACCTTGCTCGATGTGAGTTTCAAACATATACATATATCTGTCGGGTGACAGGCGGTACTTCTTGTCGCCCTTGAAGCCCGACTTGTCAAGCGCTTCACCGAATGTCGATGTATTGTCAAGGATACTCTTTGAATTCATCATATCCTCATATTTGAACTTGCATCTTATGTCCTCAGGCAGATAATCGTAACATACGATACCCGAACACATCATAGCAGGCGGATACAGCGAGCCTTCCTCGTTTGTCCATATCATAGCGGTGAGAGGATGCTTATGGGGGATGTTCTTCTCGTGTACTGTTTCAAGTACCTCCATAGCCGACATAACACCGAGTATACCGTCATAGTTACCGCCGTTCTTTACCGAGTCGCAGTGGGAAGCCATTACGATACGCTTTGCGTCAGGGTCTGAGCCGGGGAGCGTTGCGTAGATATTCGCAACATCATCTATCTCGATCTCTGCACCGATAGCCTTCATACGCTTGATGAACTCGTTACGGGTCATAATAGCCTCGGGCGAGAGTGAGTAACGTGTGATACCGCCGTGACCTGCATCACCGAATTTGCTGAAAGTGGAGATCTTATCCTTCATTCTGTCTAAACTGCATTCATACATTTGTACGTCATCCTTTCCTTTGTAAACAAAACGGCGCAGAACTTTCATCGTCCTGCGCCGTTGCGGTACTTGTTTTTTCTTTACCTGTATTGTACTACCGAAAAGCAGTAAGGTCAACCGGTTTTACAGGGTTTTGTGCTATAGCACAAGCACGTTTGTGCAAGTTTAGAATTGATAACTTGCAAAATACGGTTATAATATAACGTTGTGATGCGGATTTTCAGTAATTATTTGAAGTTATCTTATAAACAAAATGCAAAAAGCTGTCCGTCAAGACAGCTTTTGCGATGGCTATATAAAATTGGGTATAGAAATTTCTGAATTATTCTGCGAACATAGGTGTTGAGAGGTAACGGTCGCCTGTATCGGGGAGAAGAACAACAATGTTCTTGCCCTTATTCTCGGGGCGCTTAGCAAGCTGTGTAGCCGCATATACAGCCGCACCGGATGAGATGCCGACAAGTAAGCCCTCTTTTCTTGCAAGCGTTCTGCCTGTAGCGAATGCGTCCTCGTTCTCGACTGCGATTATTTCGTCATAAATCTTGGTATCAAGCGTTTCGGGAACAAAGCCTGCGCCGATACCCTGTATCTTATGAGGTCCTGCTACACCCTTTGAAAGTACGGGCGAGCCTGCGGGTTCAACTGCAACTACCTTTACGTTCGGGTTCTTGCTCTTGAGGTACTTACCTACGCCTGAAACCGTACCGCCTGTGCCTACGCCGGCAACAAAGATGTCAACCTTTCCGTCAGTATCTTCCCATATCTCAGGACCGGTTGTATTGAAGTGAGCGGTGGGGTTTGCGCTGTTTGTGAACTGGCTGGGAATGAATCCGCCCTCAATCTGCTGTGCAAGCTCCTCTGCCTTTGCGATCGCACCCTTCATACCCTTTGCACCGTCTGTAAGTACAAGCTCCGCACCGTATGCCTTGAGCAGATTACGGCGCTCAACGCTCATGGTTTCGGGCATTGTGAGGATTATTCTGTAGCCCTTTGAAGCGGCTACAGCGGCAAGTCCTATACCTGTGTTACCGCTCGTAGGCTCAATGATGACTGCACCGGGCTTGAGTGCGCCCTTAGCCTCGGCATCGTCTATCATCGCCTTTGCGATTCTGTCCTTTACGCTTCCTGCGGGGTTGAAGTATTCGAGCTTTGCGTAGATGTTTGCGGGAAGCTCGTTCAGAGCTATGTAGTTGTTGAGCTTTAATATGGGTGTGCCGCCTATAAGGTCTGTGATCTTGTCAAATGTTCTCATTGTGATTTTCTCCTTTTCGATTCATAATCTGTTATACGTTAAGTTTAATTTTCGTTTGTTTTTCTGTCGGTATAAAACCGTGTGTTGCATTTACAACAAAAGTATATCTGCCTTACTTTGAAGATGCCGCTAAAATCAACATCGGAAACCGCTGATATATCTTGTCATGTCCTTGTTCATATCCTTACCTCGTTTTCGGTTCGGCTTAATCTCTAAAAGCCTATCGACTTTGTAGGCTTTATTATATCACTGCTTTTGCGATTTGTCAAGGGGATTTTGAAAAATTTTTCAAAAATATGCAAAATGAATGGAGTTGGGCTTTTGGGGGAGCTTGCGGAATTGTCGGTGTCGGCAAGAGCGATAAGGTTATAACGGGAGGGGCAAGCAAGGCATTACCGGAGCGATGCTAACAAAAAATCCGCCGTTTAAAAAACAGCGGATCCGACATATCTTTACATATTCAGAAAATACTCATGCACTCTTGTATCGCCGTCAAGCTCCGGGTGGAAAGCTGTCACAAGCTGATTTTTCTGCCTTGCGGCTACTATTTTTCCGTCCACCTCCGAGAGAATCTGCACATCGTCATAAGCCTTGTCGATATACGGCGCACGGATAAATGTCATAGGAATTTCTCCGATACCCTCAAACTGCGCTTCGGTATGGAAGCTGCCGAGCTGTCTGCCATAAGCGTTGCGGTTGGCAACGATAGACATTGTCTGTAAATGCTGTGCGCTGTCGTTTGAGATAGATTTTGCAAGCAGGATAAGACCTGCGCAGGTGCCGTAGACAGGCATACCGCCTTCGATACGGCTCTTTATGCCGTCAAAAAGATCAAGTTCACGGAGCAGCTTTCCCTGTACCGTGCTTTCACCGCCGGGAATTATAAGGCGGTCGAAGCTGCGGTCAAGATCCTTTTTCTGACGTATCTCAAAGCTGTCTGCACCGAGCTTTGAGAGAATTTTTTCGTGTTCCGCAAATGCGCCCTGAAGCGCAAGAACTGCTACTGTCATTAGTTGTGTCCTTTCGGCTGAGCGGTTTATTACAGCCATCTTTTTTTTGCTCAGCACTTTTTATAAATCCGCCGTTTTGCAGCTTTTACTTATTTCTAATGTTTATAAAGGGGAATTTGAAGCGGCACATTGCCGCAAATCGTAATAAGCCCAAATATCGTTTATCTCCGACCGTTTTGATAGCGTTAGCAACGCACCAACCTATAAAAAGGTCGGAATTTGGAGCGGCACATTGCCGCAAAGGTCGGAATTTGAGGCGGCACATTGCCGCAAAGGTCGGAATAGTCAGCGGCAACCCGCCGCCTTATTTGCCTCGTTCGGCCATGAGGAGAGCGATTTCCTGTTCGTTTATGCCGACCATAGCTTCACCGAGATCCTCCGACAGTTCTGCAATCATCTTAGCGTCAGTGTAGTTTGTAACGGCCTTTACGATAGCGGCGGCTCTCTTTGCGGGGTTGCCCGACTTGAAGATACCGCTTCCTACAAATACGCCCTCAGCGCCGAGCTGCATCATCAGAGCGGCATCGGCAGGAGTTGCGACACCGCCTGCGGCGAAGTTTACAACGGGGAGCTTGCCGTTTTCCGCAACATACTTTACAAGTTCATAGTCGACCTGAAGATCCTTTGCCGCCTGGTAAAGTTCGTCCTTTGACATAGATGTCAGCCTGCGGATTTCCTGCTGCATCATTCTCATATGCCTTACAGCCTGTACAACGTCGCCTGTACCGGGTTCTCCCTTTGTTCTTATCATAGAAGCGCCTTCTGAGATACGGCGGAGTGCCTCGCCTAAGTCCTTTGCACCGCATACGAAAGGCACGTTGAACTTTGTCTTGTCGATGTGATACTTGTCATCTGCAGGAGAAAGAACCTCGCTCTCGTCAATATAATCTATCTCGATAGCCTCGAGTATCTGCGCCTCAGCGAAATGACCGATACGGCACTTTGCCATAACGGGAATTGTAACTGCGTTCTGAATGCCTTTTATCATAGCAGGGTCGCTCATTCTTGCAACACCGCCTGCGGCTCTTATATCGGCAGGGATACGCTCAAGCGCCATAACTGCGCAAGCGCCTGCCTCCTGTGCTATTCTTGCCTGCTCAGGCGTTGTAACGTCCATTATTACACCGCCCTTTAACATCTGGGCGAGGTTTTTGTTAAGTTCATATCTTTCGTTTGACATAGTTGAAAACTTCCTTTCCTGTCGGTAGATTTTTTCTTTGTACCTATTGTATATCCCAACAGCCCCTGTTGCAATTCAACAGTTTCAACCGAGTTTTCAACATTTTTTGTTTATTATAATCTTTTTACATAAACCTTACATACGTTTTTTGTTGACTTTTCACAAACACTTTCGAACGACAAATTTACAGTATCTTACATCGCCGTCAAAATGCAGAGAAAAAAGCCTACAGAACTTATCGGTTTTGGTGATTGTGTAGAAAAGAAAGAATCTATGCACCTATCTGATAATTATAAACGGAAATGAAGGTTCAAGTGGTGGCAAATGCTACGGGAGAGGCTTGCCCCTCCCGAATCGGTTTTGGTGATTATGCGCATATCCGATCGTTCTGTCACAGATATCCGCCGATAACGTAATCTCGACAAAGCAGAGGCAAAAAGAACGGCGAATTGTCAGCGGCAACCTGCCGCATCAACACAATAACTGCTTCCTCAATCCCTCCAGTATTTTCTTCTCTCTGCGTGACACCTGCACCTGCGTCATTCCCAGTATTTCTGCCGTTCTGCTCTGCGTACATTCCTCGCTGTAACGCAGTATTATTAGCCTGCGGTCAAGCGGCTCAAGACGGGAAACAAGCTGTCGCAGTGCCATTCTGTCAAGCGCTTTCGGCTGTTCAGGCTCAACGGGCAGGTCAAAACTGCCCTCGTCGTTTTCCTCATCGTCATAACTGCTTAATGAAACAGGCGGAAGCGAAGCCCCAAGCGCAAGCGATGCTTCTTCGGGCGTTATCCCGAGTTTTTCCGCCAGCACCGAAATATGAGGCTCTTCGCCGTTTTTGATAAGTTCGTCACGGAGCCTGCAAATTTTCAGCGACAACTCTTTTAAACTGCGGCTCACCTTTACCGTACCGCCGTCACGGAAAAGCTGTTTTATTTCCCCCATGATGACCGGTACCGCATACGTTGAAAATTTCAGCCCCCTGCTTTCGTCAAAATTGTTGCCTGCCTTTACAAGACCGACACAGCCTGCCGAAAACAGTTCGTCATATTCTATTCCCCGATTTCTGAATCTGCCTGCTATCGAATGCACCAGTGCGAAATGCTCCGTGATGAACGAATTGTCCTTGTCGGCACTCATTTAAGCACCCTTTTTTCAAATCGGAACGTGAGCGTGACCGTTGTGCCTTTTCCCACCTTTGATGATACCTTTACCTTATCGCAACAGCTTTCCATAACCGCAAAGCCGAGTCCGCTCCGCTCAAGTTCCGGCTTTGTTGTAAACAATGGTTCCATCGCCTTTTTTACATCTTCTATGCCACAGCCCTTGTCGGTTATCTTTATGTATACTTCTTCATCTTTTATACGGGCGGTTATATTTATGATGCCCACCGTTTCACATTCCGAATAAGCGTGTACCACACAGTTCGTCACCGCCTCGGAAACCGCCGCCTTGACGCTCCCCAGCTCGTCAACTGTCGGGTCAAGCTGGGAAACGAATGCCCCCACAGCCGCCCTCGCATAGCTTTCGTTTCGTGACAGGGCAGGGAACGACAGCTTAACATAATTTTCGCACTTCATTTTTTATCCTCCGTTTTTTACCGCTTATTATAAGTCGTGACAAGCCTGCCACCTGTATTATCCTGCGTACCGACGGCGACGGATTCTTTACCGCCACACCGCCGCCGAACGATTCCATAATGCGTTGCCTGCCGAGTATAGCCCTATACCCGAGCTGTCCATAAATGATACGCCGGACATATCCAGAATAAGCATAGACGGCATAAGCCGCTCAAGCTCTGCGTCGATTCTTATTCTTATTCCCGATGCTTCAAAATGCCCGATTTCTCCGCTTATGACAGCGGTTATTCCGCCGTTTCGCTTTATTATCTCAACTCCGGCACCCGTAAAAACTCCCCCTTTTTCTTGTTGCGTTATGCTTACAGCTTGTATTTTATACCCGTGCTTGTGAAAAACGTGTCGTAACAAGGGCGGAGATCGGCACTTTAATTTGACAACGGCAAGTTAAATATGTTATAATAATTGTAATTGTAAAACAAAATGGGGTATAAGGCGCAAAAAAGCGTAACACAGCCCATAAGACATAGATATAAGGAGATTTTATGCAGACAAAAACAGTATGCAGATTTGCACGCATTCCCAGGACCGTATGCCTTATAGCCTTATCTGCGGTGATATTTACCGGTATACTTGTCCTTATGGTATTTGCGCTTGCACTTACCGCAAACGGCATGATAACACTGCCGTCCGCATTTATACGCATAATAGGAAAGGGCAGTATTTTCGTATCCGACCTGTCGGAATATACGATGCTGTTTTTCGGAGCGGCAAGCCTTTTCTTCGGGCTTGGGCTGATACTTCTGAGCGTAGCGAGAATATGCCCCTTTGCTGCATCTTTTGTCTACAGACTTTTTTCAAAGACTAAAGAATGAAGCTGAAAGATCATATCCGCTTCCGCCATATCCGTGTGCAGAAGCTGACGGCGGTTCAGGTGCTTATCCGCATATTTTTCCTGTGCGGAGCGATATGCCTTATCGCTATGCTTATGTTTGCGCTGATAATCGACAAGGACTACCGCAGTAATGTAAAGCACGGGAGCGGGAGCTTTCCGTTTACGCAGTACCTTACTGTCGAAACAACGGATATTCCGGTATATATAACACGTTCTTCGGACGAGCTGATACACGTTTCGTATGTCAGCGATACGGAGGTTGATATTTACGAGGACGGCGGACGGCTTATAGTCGAGCAGGTGCCGAGCCTTGTGATAACGCTGTTCACCCGTGAGCAGTTCAGCTACAGGATTGAAATACAGCTTCCCGACAAGCCCTTTTCAAACCTTAACCTGTACACTGCGTCATCCGACCTGCATTGCTGTGCGGTGAGCGGATATATGGTGAATATAAAATGCAAGAGCGGAAGCGCCGATATAGAAAGGCTGTCCTGCTCGGGAACGCTCGGCATCGACTGCGACAGCGGTAAAATAAATATGTATATAGACGAATTTTCGGGCGGAAGCCTTGTCAATTCCACAGGCACCGTGGATATTGATTTTGCAAAGGACGCAGACACGGTCATTTCGCAGGGAACACGTTGCTATATAAACGGCCTTGCGGCAGTGAGCGACGGCAGAGCCGCCGAGGATGACGATTTAGCCGTAACCTCGCCTTCGGGCAGAGTAAGAATAAATACAAACGTAAAACGTTAAATTAAAAGCGGCAGTGCCGCAATATGAAAGGATAAGCCTTATGAATAACGTAAAACAGACATTCACCATCACCATTCCCTCAAAGACAGGCTATATGGATCTTACCGAGGATGTAATGGAGTGCGTACGCAGAGCCAATATCAGAAACGGCATCATATCAATTTCTTCAATGCACACCACTGCGTCGGTGTTCACCGCAACGAATGACATTGAAGCACTGAACGGTTATCTCAAATATTATGAAAAGGTATCCACCCTTGCGGAAGAACCGCTCAGAGCGGCAATCTGCCACCAGCTTGCAGGCGGCTCGGTAGTTACCGCTATCTGTGACGGCGAGATTTCACTCGGCCTTACGCAGTACATAATATATATGGATTTTGACGGTGAACGTGAAAAGACAGTAGAAATAAATATAATCGGAGAATAAGATGATCTCAGTAGTTATACCTGCCTTCAACGAGCAGGAAAATATACCTGCCGCCGCAGAAAGGCTCGGCGGTATATTAGCGCCGCTGTCCGACTATGAGCTGATATTCGTGACGACGGCTCAAAGGACGGAACGTGGGAGCTTATAAAACAGCTCGGAGAAACGGACGAGCATATAAGAGGACTTCATTTTTCGAGAAATTTCGGCAAAGAGGGAGCCGTTTTTGCGGGACTTAAAGCCGCAGACGGCGATTGCGTTGCGGTGATAGACTGCGATTTACAGCATCCGCCGGAGCTTCTTGAAAAGATGTATGCCGCATGGAAAAACGGTGCGGAGGTCGTAGAGGCGGTCAAAGCGTCAAGAGGCAAGGAGGGCATAATATACAAGCTCTTTGCAAAGACCTTCTACCGTATGATGAAGAACAGTTCGGCTATAGACCTTGACGGCGCAAGCGATTATAAGCTGATGGACCGCAAGGTAGTCAACGCACTCAACGAAATGCCCGAAAGGCTCACCTTCTTCCGTGCGCTTTCAAGCTGGGTAGGCTTCAGGACAGAGCGTGTCGAATTTGACGTTGCACCAAGAAACGCAGGCAAGACAAAGTGGTCGTTCAGAAAGCTGTTCAGATATGCTATAAGCTCGATAACCAGCTTTACAAACGTACCTATGCAGATAATCACCTGGTCGGGAGTGCTGTTCTTTATATTTGCCGTGATACTGGCCATACAGACCCTTGTCAATTTCTGTACAGGAAAGGCGGCAGACGGCTTTTCGACCGTAATACTTCTTCTGCTTATAATAGGCAGTATACTTATGCTCGGTATCGGCATTATGGGATATTATCTCAGCAAGATATACGAGGAGATAAAACAGCGTCCGAGATATATAGTCAGTGAAGAATCAGGACGCAGACAAAGACGTGAGGACAATAAATAATGGCAAATTTCAGAGAAAAAATGCTGTCATTCAGACACCTGTGCTATAAGAACGGTTATCTGTTTGCGGCGTTTCTTATCCCTGTTATACTGATGGGTATAGCTTATATATCATTTGATATATATCCGTTTGGCGAAAGGTCGGTGCTGTCGCTTGACCTTAATGCACAGTATGTTTTCTATTTCGACTATGTGCATGATGTAATAGGTAACGGCGAGAGCCTTATGTACTCGTGGAGCAGAAATCTGTCGGGCGAGTTTATGGGTATAATCGGCTATTATCTTGCAAGCCCGTTCAATATACTTGTATGGATATTCCCACGCAGTATGATAACCGAAGGCCTGCTTACAATGATGCTCGCAAAGTTCGGTGCGTGCGGTGTTACCTTTGCGCTTTTTGCACATAAGTCGCAGAAGCTGTCAAAGACAACGGCGGCCTTATTCGCCCCGATGTATGCCTTGTGCGCATATATGATAGTGCAGACAATGGACCCTATGTGGCTTGACTGCGTTATCGCACTTCCGCTTATCTGCTGGGGTATAGATTCGCTTATAAAGGAAAACCGCTTCAGACTGCTCATAGGCTCGCTTGTCTATGCGTTCGTGTCAAACTTCTACATAGGCTTTATGGCGGCAATCTTCTCGGTGCTGTATTTTATCTGCCGTTACTTTTCGCTTGAAACATATGCCGGCAACACAGGAATTAACATCGCAAAAAAATTTGTTACAAAAGGTGCGTTTTTCGGAATATGCGGAATAGTTTCCGCTATGATGAGCGCATTTATGATACTGCCTGTATATAATTCGCTTCAGAACGGCAAATTCAGCTTCACCGAGCCGGATTATTCGCTTGTTAATAATTTTGACCTTATAGATATAGCAAGAAAGCTGTTCCCCAATACCTACGATACGGTAAGGATGGAGGGTCTGCCGGCACTGTTCTGCTGTTCGCTTGCGCTTGTGCTTGCGGCAGGATTTTTCTGCTCCGGAGCATTTAAATTCAAGCAGAAAATTGCGGCAGGTGCGCTTATAGGCTTGCTTGTTGTAAGTATGTATATCCGTCCGGTCGATATGATATGGCACGGCGGACAGATGCCCAACTGGCTTCCCTACCGCTACTCGTTTATGCTTTCGTTTATCATAGTCGCTCTTGCGGCACATTGCTTTGAACAGCTTAAAGCGGTCAGAGCGAGAACGGTCGGAGCAATTACGCTAAGTTATATTGCTCTCATAATATACACAGAGGCACAGGATACCCTAATAACCACGCTTGACAGCGACGGACGTGAGGTGTTTGACGGCATAACCGTTGCACTTCCTGCCATAGTATTCATGGCTGTCGCAGGCATTACCGTATATGCGGCAAGGCACTATATGAAAAAGAGCGAGCTGTCAAAGACAGGTGTGATACTTGTAACCGCAGTGATATGTGCGGAGCTTTGCTTCAACGCAACAAATACGCTGACAAAAATGCACAAGGATATTACCTTCTCGACAAGGGACAGCTATCTTAGCGTTATACTTCCGCTTCGTGAAAAGGTGGAGGAGATAAAGGAGCAGGATGACGGCTTCTACAGGATAGAGAAAAACTTCTTCCGCTCGATAAACGATCCTATGGCTGTAAATATGTACGGTCTGTCGCACTCAAGCAGTACGCTGAATGCAAGAGCTATTGATATGCTCGGATTTTTCGGCTTCACGTCAAACGGTCACTATTCAAGGTTCTCGGGCAACACTCCGCTGACCTGCGATATTTTCGGCGTTAAATATATCCTTGATTGTGCAGGCGAATCCACAGCCAACATAAAATCAGCAGACGATATAAAAGTCACTGAAAACAAGGACGCACTGCCTGTAGGCTATCTTGCAAACAGCAAGCTGTCCAAGCTTGAGCTGTCAAAGTATGACGTATTCGAAAATCAGAACGCTCTGCTTAACGCAATGACCGGAGGAAACAGAGAATTCTTCACTGTATTTTCCGCAGACGGCGAGCCTTATGCCGAAAACTGCAAAAAAGGCTCATTTGAAAACCAGCATATAGGCTTTACGGATGTAACGGGAGAAGCAAGCGTAACATATACGATAACTGCGCCAAAGAGCGGAGAGATCTATATGTTCATACCGACCGACTATCAGCGTGAGGTTTCGCTTTATGTAAACGGCTCTTACAAGGGCGTATGCTTTGAGAGCGACAATCATAATATAAAGGATCTCGGCAGATTTGAAAAGGGTGAGGAAGTAACGGTAAAGCTCGTGCTGAAAAAGAGCGACCTTTATTTCAGAGAGCCGCAGTTCGCCGTATACAATGAGGAAGCGGAAACAGCGGCAATAGCTCAGATGCACGAAAAGAATGCCGAAACAAAGGTCGAAAAGGTAAGTCAGACCGACATACGCTTTACGGTAAACGCAAAAAGCAGTGATATACTGTTTACCACTATCCCTGCCGAAAAGGGCTGGACGGTATATGTTGACGGTGTAAAGACGGACTATGATACCGCACTGAATGACGCACTGATGACAGTAAAGCTGTCGGAGGGCGAACACGTTGTCGAATTTAAATTCTTTGCCGCAGGACTTGGCACAGGGCTTATACTGATGGTTATCGGCATTGCGGTATTTGTCGGAATGATTCTGATTTATCTCAAGATAAAGAAACCCGTAAAGCTGTCAAAGGCGGTAAATAATGACGGGGATATTGACAAAGGCAAAACAGATGCTATAATAGAAAGCGATATATCCGAAGAATCGGAGGGCAAAGAATGATACTTGCAGTAGATGTCGGCAATACTAACATTGTATTCGGCGGTTTTGACAATAACGGTGAACTGCGCTTTATATCAAGGCTTAACACACAGGTTTCAAGAATGGAAGATCAGTATGCGATAAAGCTGAAGGATATATTATCCCTTTACGGCTTTGAAAATGCGGCTATAACCGGCTGTATCATTTCCTCTGTCGTATCACCGATAACCCCCATACTTGAAAAAGGAATAGAAAAGCTCTGTAATGTAAAGCCTATTATCGTTTCACCCGGTATCAAAACAGGACTTAATATAAAGATAGACGATCCTTCCGTACTCGGAAGCGACCTTGTATGCGGCGGCGTAGCGGCGAAAAGCAAGTACCCCACACCCTGCATATTCATAGATGTAGGCACTTGCCTTAAAATATTTGCGCTCGACAGGAGCGGAGCGATGCTCGGCGGAGCGATAGCTCCCGGTCCGAGATTATCATTCGAGGCTCTGTCGGGTAAAACAGCATCTCTTCCTCTCATAGGCGCTGAGCCTGTCGGAAAAATGATAGGCACAAACAGCCCCGACAGTATGCGTGCCGGTGTCATAGGCGGTATCGCCTGCATGATAGACGGTATGATAGAGCGATATGAGGAGGAGCTTGGGGAAAAGGCTACAATAGTTGCGACAGGAGGCTACGCAAGCCTTATAGCTCCGCTTTGCAGACGTGAGCTTATTGTCGATCCCGATCTTGTATTAGAGGGTCTGCATATTATCTACAAGAAAAATCAGAAGAAGTAAGCGGCATTGTGGACGGAACCGACAGATGCTATTTCTGCGGTTACCGGCTGTGAACATATTCTGAACGGCGGATGATATGTAAAATATACAACCCTGCGAGGTACCTGCTGACAACAGGACTTCAGCAAAGGAGATTTTTATGTCAAACACAAACAACTCATTAAAAGGCAAAATCAACACAAACACTATTATAGGTCTTGGTCTTCTGACCGCTATAGTTGTGGTTATGCAGTTCATATCAATGGGACTGCGTTTCGGAACATTCAGCATTACGCTGACGCTTATACCTATCGTAGTAGGCTCTGCACTTTACGGCTGGGGCTCGGGCGCATGGCTCGGCTTTGTTTTCGGTGTGACCGTACTGCTGACGGGTGACGCAAACCTGTTCCTTGCGGTAAACATACCCGGAACGATAATTACGGTAATTTTAAAGGGCACACTCGCAGGTGCCGCCGCAGGTTTTGTGTATAAGCTGATAAGCAAGAAAAATCAGATAGCAGCCGTTATAGTATCGGCTGTAGTCGCACCTGTTGTTAATACAGGAATATTTGTACTCGGAAGCTATGTGTTCTTCTTTGATTATTTATCTGGACTTGCAGAGGGTACAAACTTATTCGTATTTATTCTGGTAGGCTTAGTAGGCATCAATTTCTTTATAGAGCTTGGTATAAATCTGGTGCTTAACCCTGCTATACTTCAGATAATCCGCATAGGCAAAAAGAACTTCGGCGGAAAAAACCAAATTATCAAGACAAAATAAAAAACGAAGGGCGAAAAAATGGACAACAATTATTTAGCCGAGCTTCTGTTCGGTGACATCAAGACAACACCTGAGGATATGTTTGCAAAATATCCCGCAAGAACACTTCCCGACAAGGCGGCTGTGACAAGATTCGCACCCAGCCCCACAGGCTTTATGCACATAGGCGGTCTGTATGCCGCACTTATTTCAATGTGTATGGCAAGGCAGTCGGACGGTGTATTCTACCTGCGTCTTGAGGATACCGACAAAAAGCGTGAGATCGAACACGGAGCAGATGAGATAATCACATCTCTTGCACAGTACGGAGTATGCTTTGACGAAGGTGCGGCGGCAGACGGAGAAGCCGAAAAGGGCAGCTACGGACCGTACAGACAGAGTATGAGAAAAGAGATATACCAGACCTTTGCAAAGGATCTTGTTAAGCGTGGTCTTGCATATCCTTGCTTCTGCTCGGCGGAGGAGCTTGACGAAATAAGAAAGGCACAGGAGGCCGAAAAAGCCGATATGGGCTATTACGGCAGCTATGCAAAGTGCAGAAATCTGTCCATTGAAGAAATAGAAGCCAATATAAAGGCAGGTAAGGAATACGTTCTGCGCTTACGCTCAGACGGCAACGCAGAAAACAAGATAACCTGCCGTGACCTTATAAGAGGCAATATCGAAATGCCCGAAAACATAATGGACGTTGTGCTTTTAAAGTCGGACGGTATCCCTACATACCACTTTGCACACGTTGTAGACGATTTTCTGATGGGTACTACCCACGTTATAAGAGGCGATGAGTGGATAAGTTCATATCCTCTGCACGAACAGCTTTTCAGGGCAAGCGGTCTTAAAATGCCGAAGTATGCTCACATTGCCCCGATAATGAAGCTGGACGGCGGCGAAAATAAGAAGAGAAAGCTCAGCAAGAGAAAAGACCCCGAGGCCAGCGTTTCGTTCTATTCAAAAGCCGGTTTCCCTGTTCAGTCGGTGCTTGAATACCTTATGACTATCGCAAACTCAAATTATGAGGAGTGGAGAATGAAAAATCCCGATGCCGATATGTCGCAGTTCAAATTCAAGCTTGAAAAGATGCCCGTCAGCGGTGCATTGTTCGATATGGATAAGCTGGCAAGCGTAAGCCGTGACGTTATATCGAAGATGAGTGAGGAAACGCTCTTTGACGAGATAAGCGTATGGGCAAAGAATAACGATGAAAAGCTGAACGCTTATATCACAGCCTCGCCCGACAAGTTCAGGGAAAGCATAAAACTGTGGAAATATAACGGCAAGAAGGTACGCAAGGATATAGCAAAGTGGAGCGATCTGTCCGAGATGTTCCCGTATCTCTACGGCGACGGTGTTGACGGCTATGAGTTTGACGAAAAGCTGACAGCCGACGAGCGTAAAGCATTTTTAACGGCATATATTTCGGCTTATGACCACAAGGTTGACAGCAGTGCCTGGTTTGACGGTGTAAAGGCAGTCGGCGAGCCTTTAGGCTTCTGCCCCAACATCAAGGAATACAAGGCAAACCCCGACGCTTACAAAGGCTCGGTTGCCGATGCCTGCGGAATACTCAGAGTAGCGATAACCGGCAGAAAAAATTCCCCCGACCTGTATACCATAATGCAGCTGCTCGGTGAAGAAGAAACACTGAAGCGCTTGAAAGCGGCAATGTAAAAGTGAATATAAAACAATACGCACCTCGTTTTGAGGTGCGTATTTCAGACTGTCGATAAACCTACATAACTTATAAAAATGGGGTTTGGGGCGTAGCCCCAAGCAGGGTGAGGGCGGCAGCCCCACATTCAGCCCCGGCACGGACGCCGGGCGTGTATGCCCAAAGGCTTA